>WLWD01000526.1_pt1 | contig 295810 bp, 180 predicted proteins | sample 6712731 | NCBI WGS metagenome assembly WLWD01 (sample SAMN12718690, study PRJNA576275) | sponge metagenome | isolation source: marine sponge | host: Mycale hentscheli | place: New Zealand: South Island, Marlborough, Capsize Point | collected 2014-11-01
TTTATCAAATCAATTAAGGATCTGGCACAAAAGTGTGGAGGACTCTTCACCGGATATTGGGGTGTGACAGAAATGTGTCCCACAATGAACCACACTTTACCAGACTGTTTCGGGTGTGGCACAGAATTGTGTACATTTTGGTATGTGTGTTTTTGAAATAATTCATGATATACAATTGGAGTAAGAGATACAGATAAATATTGTACGAGGATGATTGGACAAATTACAGTATAGTCCAGCATGACTAGTGGCATGTTTGTTATTGTTGTTGTTGTTCTGTTTACTTGTTGGTTTTTCTTGCTTAACTAGAGCTGATGCCTAGAATTTGTAATAGTACATTTGAGTTTAGTTTTATGTTGTATGATGTGTGTACGTGTGTGGGTGCAGACGTAGCAATGAAGAGCTGGAGGAACTGAAGGAGGAGGTTGCTCTCTTCAAGGAGGCCATATCTGCCAAGGATGAGGTGGTGGTGGAGTTAACCAACAAAGTCTTCCAACTTGAACACAAAGGACAGGTTCACAATGAGTAAGATGCACTGGGAGGGTGGGGCTGGGGTGTGGAACTTGGTATTGCGGACAGGGTGTGGGGCTTGGGTTTTTGAGTGGGGCTGGAGATTGTGAGTGGGACTGGAGATTGTGGGTGGGGCTGGAGATTGTGGGTGGGGCTGGAGATTGTGGAAGCAAATGTGTCATGTACATGTTTGTAGTCCGCAGATGGCAATGCTACCCTCATCTAAACAGGCTTTGGAAGCTGAGCTGAAGGTCACGCAAGTAAGCAGGAAACTGCATACACAAAATCGATATGCTATGACATACATACAGTCACATACATACACGTGCAGGCCACGTTTGAGTGTTATTTTAGTCAATGTGTACACGAAGATGTGATTGTGTTGGATTAGGAGGCACTGGAGGCTTACAAGCAACAGAATCAGTTCCTCTCGTCAGAGATAGTGGAGCTACACAGCATCAGAACAGATGAGACCGAAGCTTTCAAAATGAACAAACAGTGAGTGGTCACTTCTATGGCTATGTTTCTCACTAAAGGAGGATTGCATGTTATGTGCATATCAATCCAATTAAAAATGCAGCTGTAGTAATTTCATTCATATGCTGTAAAGTTGGTCTTTCATGTGTATTATTTTAGTCATAGTTTTAATTAGTGCAATATAGTGTGTAGGATTTTAATATTTGTTGTACTAATTGTCAAAAATGCATAAATGAACGTGTACATAATATGTAATTGCTCCACTTCAGCAAACTTCATGAAACTGAAGCTCAGCTATGTAAGGTGGAGAGCAAGTATATGATTCTACTGCAGGAGACACAACAGCCTAGAGCAGGTAAAGGGTAGAGCAGGTAAAGGGTAGAGCAGGTAAAGGGTGTCAGTGATGCAGGTGTGTGTGTGTGCATGTATGTGAAAATGATGATTAATCTATTCATTGTAGTTGATGTTGTTTTCACCAAGTATTGATGTGTGTTCTATTTCCAGGGTGTGATTCAGGCCCCAGTCCTGATCTGGTCTCTCGAATGCTTGAAGAAGCGCTAGAAGGTGAAGGATCGGACAAATCTGTACCGGGAACCAAAAGTCGCAGCAAGTATGTTAGTAGTTAGTGTCCAGTGTGTGTGTGTGTGTGTGTGTGTGTGTGTATAAATATAATTGATTAGTTCCTAGTTCATTGTAGTCGTCAAACTTAGAGTTCAAATTAACTACCTTTTTTATTTTTATTTCGATTATAACTTAAATATTTCAATGGTTTCATCTGTTGTTATTCATTAATTTTCTTTATTGCACAACAGCTATATTTGGGGATGCATTTCATTTTTTTAGACCCGTTATTTGTTTGTTACAATATTTATTGTAAAGGGAGAATTATAGTGCAGAATCAATCTGTAACTGTCGTGCTGACCATGTGTTCAGTAGTTGTTGTTGTTGTTTTTAGTGTGTATTTTTGTTTTCACTAAATTCTAGCACGTGCATGCAGGGATTCCCACTAGAATTTTTAAGGGTGTTGAAATTTCAGCGGATTTCTCATTTCCATGAAATTGATGAAAATTTTGTGGCATATGTCATCGTGAAGGTTGTAATAATTTTCATGGAGGCAAAAATCATTTTTAGGGGTATGTAGGTCTCTGATTGTACCACTCATACTGAAGATACCTAAAACATGTTTGTTTTCTTGTTATTGTTGTATTTGTTGTTGTTGTTTTGTACATGTTTTTACGTAGTTCATATGACAGCTACGGCTTCAACAGAGCATCTGTTGGTACGGGAGAGACGATACAGGTGAATAACCCTCTCATGATGAAGGCCAGGAAACTGGAGAACCAGGCTCATAGCGTGGAGAGTGCCATCGACGTGAGTCACTAGTTTGGTGGGTGGGTGGGGCAGAAGGGTGTGGTGAATGTTGTTTGGTTCGGGGAGTGGGTTGGTATGGCACTAATGCTTATGCTATTGAATCTCGAAGATGTCACAAGTCATTGTAGCCGGCCTGTGTCCAGTGGTTTCATAGATACATTTTCATTTTTATCTTTTCCAATATATTTTTGTTTTACTACAAGAAGGCTCTTCTAAATTAAAATGATTAGTACTACACAATTATTGGCTGATTGTAACTGTGTGCTTAACTTTAAAAAATGGAAAGTATCTGTATCTTAATAGTTAGACCAATTAAATATCACACTGAGCAGGTCTACGTTGTATTACCTTGTCAGATTCTTGTCCACTAAAACAAGTCCATTCATGTAGCAGAAGTATGAAAACTGGTGTTCCCACTGAATTTCTGTAGCGTGTACATTAAGGTTGGCCGCACACCGCCTACGCAATTTTTTGTTGATGGTTGGTATGCACGATTACTACTATTGTATACTTACAGGGGCTTCTCCACTACAACACAAGGACAAAGTACCTGCCGAAGGCGCCGTTCACTAATTTTAGAGCGAATCTGGAGGAAATATCGGGGCCGGTTATAAAAACTTTGTAGCACTTTTTTGGATCGGTGCGGTAAGTTGGAGCTCCGCAGTTTGGTGCACTACTAGCCAAGCCAATACTCTACTGTAAGACAACGAGTGCTTTTTCATTTCAATATTACTTTATGATTTATTCGTAATTTTTCTTTTTATAAGATTTTGAAAAATTCACGTGGTGATGCAGTTCTCTTTTTTTTTTGGTTTACCCGTGTGTAAATTTTTTTTGTCCTTCTCATTATTAGATTCCAAGAAAAACTGATACAAAATTTAGAACTTTAATTCCACATGCAATTCTTAAGAAATAGCCCCGCCCCCATGTCTCGTACTACTTACGCAAGCATTTTTTTCAATTGGTTTGTACTGGTTCTATAAAGAGCCCACCTATATCAATAGTAAACAAACATCAATATAACAATAATAAGAGAGTCAGAAGAGAGAGCAGTTTCTTGGAGACAGTCCGAGGTGAAGGTATTAGATCTGTGCAGCTTGGGAAGTCTTCGTCAGAAATCGAGCCTGCTGGATCCACCCGCTTGAGTTCAGGTGCGCAGAACCTGGAGAACGGCTACAGGAGGAGAGGCAGCCTGGTGCACCTTGCCACGTGAGCTCAGACGATGTATGGAGTGTTGCTGTAATCGGCTATGAGACAACAAGAAGCTAAACTAAAACACCACAACTTCACAATATACTTCTGCTACTACTGCGCGATTGTTTCTGCTTGCGTATTATCGAATGGTGGGGTATTGGCAGGGAATAAATTAATGTCCGGATCTACAGGCGGTGCGCGTTGCTATGTGTGGCCACCCTTATATTCCATTTTTTTTAAACGTCATGTTCTATGCTCGTCACGAATCATACCTAAACTTTAGCCCTTCTCTTTACAATGACTTCCATTCAGGATTTCTCTATTGGGTTGACTGCATGCAGTGTGAAGGTGTCAAGTGAGCAGAAGCTGCCCTTAGAGTGCTAGATGAATCACACTGCTAACAAACACTGCTAAGGTTCATGGGATTCAATGGCTCCCTCTCTCACAGACTGAACCTATGTCCTGCCACAGACTCTATCTGGTGGTAGATATAAAAATAAACCAGGTTCCTGTGATTTACCGAGAGTTCGGCAACTGCTTCCTATCACAGGTGTGCATCCTCTACTTCGAGATGTCAATATAAGTAGAAGGGATTTTGAAACTGTCATCCTTTCGTAGGAAAATGGTTATATTTCACTTGCATCAATGCTTGCCTGCCTCGACTTTATACTTCGCTATTTTATTAAAATTGAAATAAACGAATGGCTTTTTTAAAACATCACAGTAGGTACACTGGAACTTAATAAAAAAGGAAAAAAATATTTCAGCTTTTTACGGTAGTAGTTTGCACAGTCAACCACAGCACAGGTAACTTATCATATTCTAGTGACTTTATTTTACGTACATTACATTGTACGTTAGATGTATTCTCAATGCAGAAAAAACATTTGGTTGTCACCGAGAATCGAACCCAGAACCGCTTGCTTCACGCACAAGCACTCTACAAAAAGTTTTTATGCTAAAAGTTAAAAAAAAGCATGCGAAATAGAGAGAATACATCTAATGAGTAAAAAAAGGCCGAGCAGAAGAAGAAACTGTTAAATTACATGTATGTGTATGAAATTTCAGACCTCTAGAGTTCATGCAACTGCATCTGCAAATTGCGACAAAAACACAACTTTCTGGCCTTTAATCTGGATACACTACATTTCTGATTTTGTTGTTAATATTTATATTATTTTTGAAAATATTAGTATAATTTCAGCTTACACTACGGGCTACTCCTCCTTGCAATGGGCATCATTGTCACGTGATTAAAGGGAGGAAAAAAACCTGCTGAAATACTAAACTACTAGCCATAGCTGGAGGCTGTGCTAGTGCTTGGGGAAACAGTCTGGAGTTAGCTAGCAAATAATAATTAATTCCCAGCAGTTGGTTGTCATGTAAATGTAGGCTCTCGTACACACACGACTGTTGTGATACTTCTACTGGACTTATATAGCAGGTATCCTACGCTAGGCTGACATTGCCATATCTGTTCCCTATCCGCTCATTGTCATAACTGTAGTAGACCACATGCTCATTTATCCACTTATGGGATGGTCGATCCAGGAAATTAAAACTAAAATCAATAAACTAACATAAGCTACTCTGAAGGACCAGGATCTTTATTTATCTTTATCTAGTCAACCCAGCCTGGCGTAGGCTACACTTCACACTTCAATTCACTTTTAAGATCATCACTAAATTGCATGGGTATAACTTATAAGGGTGACCAGGTGAAAACATAACGTTGGGTAAAAGAGAGGAGGAGTTTGGGAAAGGAAGTAATAAGGAATTACAATAATAAGGGGATAAGTGGCTTCAACCCGGTGGCCACCACAGATACGCCAGCCGTCTCAGCTCTGTGTGTGTAAGTTCAAGGCATGTAAGATTATGGTTCTCGATATAGGCTGTGCCTAAACACCACTTATTACACTGGTCAGAGTGATATGGCTAGATATTTCACTCCCAGGCTTTATTTTCACTCCCCTTTGGCTCATGAAAATAAATTAGCCTGCTCGTGAAATATTTCATCATATCACACTCTGACTCATGTATGTAGTAAGTACTATATATATATATACTCAATCAGTGATATGTAATGCAAGGTCAGCAATTTGTACAAAGAGCCGTTTAAGATTTATATATGAACGTAGTAACATAGCAATAGCGCCTGTGTCTACAGTAAAGTATATTATTGCATCATTAAATTGCCAAATTTTAGTGCATTTAGTTAGTTAGCCAGGATTGTTCACTTGCCAATTGAACGCTGTGGAGCACACCATTGCAAACACATGCAGTGACACTAATATCTTGTCTTGTTACACATTATTCCTGGCAAGTCCCCGCCACGCAGTGGTGCTTCTTGTACTAACTTTAATGCAGTGGCATAAGGTATTTTTAGCTATTCTTATTTGGTTTCGTTACATCAGTTTCCCTCTCCTGCTCTTTCTTTCTGAGTCATCTCAGCTCTTCATATTCTCCTCCTTTCCTCTCTTCTGCACTTTCTTAATGGGTCATGAATTCCCTCCTCCTCCTTTATCTATCCCTTCTGCTTCTCAGGCTATCTGTCCTTCTGTCTATGATTATGGACTTCAACAAACTATTGCCTTCCATTTAAAACTTTCTGTGTTTTTCCTCGCCAATTTTGCCTGCTTTTAGCTGCAATAGTTGTTTCCTTAATCACCTTTATTTTCTTAATTGCCATCTAAATATGACGTTTTTACCCATTTAGTTCGTGGTGACACTTTACCAACCTGTATGAGCTAATGAAACTTTCATGAATACACACACTGTCATCATCATAATCATCATCATCATTACTGACGCACAAGCATATTTTGATATGTAAGTGGTCTATTTTTCAGCTCCTGGTTATGATAAAATAAAACTACTACTATTTATGTAGCGTATTTGTTGCTACTATCTAGAATAAGGTTAAGAAAAACTGTCCTTTTTTACCAAAGCACTAAAACTGCACGTGCAAGCGACAATGACAATAATATGTGACCGTCTACGGGAAAACCGGGCACAACGCGGCTTGCGTAAACATCGAGAAAAGATCGATTGATTTCTTAAAAATGTATTGTTTCAAGCCGACGGAAGGGAACGGTTAGGTCTATTATAGCGGGAACGACTTAAGCTACGACGATAAAACTTGGAGAGCTCAATATTTGGACGCCGACAACTCTGTAAGTGCAACAAAAATTTTTTTCGAAGGGTGCCGCGTTGTGCCTGGTTTTCCTGTAGACGGTCACATATATATACTGGTAACGGGTTGACAATCACGTAACAGTCAGGTGACACAAAAAGTAATAATCAAAGTTCAAAGTCCAGACACTACATTTATTTAACACATTACCTTCACGCATATTGAACTGTTAACAGTGTTACGTGCATGCATTAAGATACTGGTATGCATCATCTATAAGGACTACACTAACAAAAACATGGTCACAAGACATGGAGTTGGTAATTTTCTCCACCTGCATTACCCACTGACTTCTACCACAGGAACTCACTCTGCTGATTGGTCAATGAAATTCATGACCCCCCACACCATGTGAGCACTGCTCCTTATATGGAACTGACCCATGTGAAAAACATCAGCACTATAGCCAGCTGCAATTCAGCACTATTACTCAGGAGTAGTTCTGGTTAGCTGCAGTGTCTTGTGTCTGTACTAATAGCTTTAATTGTTGACCACCTCCTCATCTTGTCACCATCCCCTGCTGCAGCCATGTTGGGATACCCTCTGATTCCACTCCTGTCCATAGCTGCAGTCCTTGTGTCCCTCCAAGGTGCAGACTGCACCATGACCTTCTATGCTCTGGCAGTGGGTCAGGGAGATTCCTCCATCATCCAGTGTCCTAATGGCAAGGATATCCTCATCCTAGACATGGGGGCATCCCCTCCAAGATTTGACAGCAAAGATTATGTCAATTCCATTCTGAAGAACAAGTTTGGAGCAGCACAGAGCGGCAAGAACATCCACATCCTCATCTCTCACTCGCATACCGACCATTACGACTACTTCAATGGCGTTTTGGACTCTGACCTGTTGGCTAATGTTCGCATATTCATCATGGGAGGCAACTACTCAGGATACAATGTCAACTTCAGGAAATGGCTGGAGGCAAACTTGGATGATCGCATGTACATGATCAACGACCAGGGGAAGTGCTTCGGGAACTCCAACTGCTCGCTGACTAAACCCCCGACTGGTAAAGTGGCTAATTTGCGCTCCAAGCGGAGCATTTTGGCTGGTAAGGTCAGTGATCCGTGGCAGTTCTGTCCCAGTTCTGACGTCAAGTTCACCGTGCTCGGCGCCAACATAGGAACGAACCCTAACGGAGAGAGCGTCATTCTCAAAATCCAGTACAAGTCTTGGAGCATGCTGATGAGCGGAGACTTTGAGAACGCTACGCCGCAGAAAGAGCTAATGAACTTCTACACGGACTCCAGCATCTTCAAGTCCAACTACTACAAGGTGGCTCACCACGGAGCGTGGACGGACAAGAAGCCTAACACTCCGGCTCTGTTAGATCTCATCCAGCCAGCCAGAGTATACATTAGCCAGGGATACCCATCTCTCTCCAAGTTCCACCATCCCAACTCAGTCACCATCGATCACCTTCGCAACCTCACCTCCATTGTCAGCATCGACCCCACCACTAATGCTCCTTTCGTGTATTGGGTTGATGACGGGAAGAAGAAGGGCGTTGTGACCATGAAGGGGATGGACCGGGCCATCTACGAGACCTGCCGCTCTATTGTGTCGAAAAAAGAAGTTTGCGAAGATATCCACATCACAAGCAATGGACAGACTGATACGACGGAGTACGTGTCTGTTCCCAGCGTATACTACCGCACTGTGGCATAGCTGAAGCTGAGCTGCACTGTTTGGAGTGTTATCACATATAATATAGTTATTCACAGTTGTCATCTCAGTGACTTGAAATAAATTTTTCTATAATTAGTGTTGAGTGTATTTGGTTGTTTTTTGTTTGTTGTTGTTGTTTTTTATTGTTGTTGTTTGTCTCCGACTAAGTTAATTGTGCAGGGATTCATTAGGATTTTTCGCCAGGAAAGAGGGGTGGGTGGGAATTTTGTAGAGCCACAAAAAATCGTTTAGCACATGGAAAACTTCGACAAGCTGTTACTATTGCTATTGAAGGGCTAAGATTAGAGAAGTGTTGATTTTGAAGAAGTGTCGGAATTTTTATACAAACTAACAAGCAATAACTTCATTATGTTATACTGATCATTTTCATTTTTTTTTAAATTCAGTCGGAGTAAAAAAAAAATAATATGGGGAAGAAACTAAATTTGGGGAGGGGAGGGTGGGCTCCCATTATCTGGAACCTCCCATCTGTTGTGTGGCCGCTACCTTGTGATGGGCTGTGTAAGGAATCATGAATGGTGCACAACAGAGTGATTTTCCTCTGACTTTATTGAAGAGATTTTAGGTTTCAAAACATCTGTTTGAATCAGAACCTCTAAAGTGTAATAGTAATAGTATGTTATTAGTATGCGTTGCCTTGGGAAGTCAACATCTCAGAAATTCCCACATAACCACTTTCAAGGTTGACCTTCCACTTACTCTATTAGACTATTCTCATTTAAGTACCCCATGGAAAGGTGACTAACAACAACAGGTTACACACGCAAGTGGCCGAAATAAAAGAAATGAGTTCAAAGTGAGGGTTTTTAGCATGCATTTAAATAAGTTGCCCAAAATAGTGGAATGGTTTCACGTTTTACTGAGGAGCATCAAGGACAACATTGAGTTATATATAAATTATGTATATTATGATTACATATATGCGGAGGCACCACAGGGGCACTACGGTTCTGTGCCCCCCAACCAAACTTTAGCCATAATACATTGGTGCCCCCCCCCCTCCCCAAACTTTAGAGAAAATGTTATTCATGATCACTACCTAAAAGTAGCCAACTTGATCGTAGATCCGTATGCCAGTTGTTATTGTTGCTTTGGTTAAGGTTTTATATTGTTTTTACTGCTCTTTCAGTTTATCAAATGTACATAACTGTATTACTTTCCTTTTTAACCCTTTGCGTACGATCGTCACGAATTCGTGACCGCCGTAACTTAACGCGCGCGTACGATGGTCACGAATCTGTGACACAACGGGTGCGTCAAGAGAATACGGCTGTCACGAATTTGTGACAAGCTCATTCCTGTTCTGTTATTACAGTTACAGAGCGCGTAGCTCGCTAAAACTTTCAGTAGCTTACATAGTATACATTTTGCAATCTCTATTCTACAAAATAAGTCTTATAAAATAAGTATAACTTATATCAAGTGCACCAACTAAATAAAAAAAAAATGTTCTACTCTTTGTGTCTAGCTATTTTCAAATAGAACATCTACTAAGAAGTAAAGGCCTAAAGTAGCTAGAAATAAGCAAACTAAAACTAGAACTTACACTTGGGTATGATTTCTCCTTTCATAAATATAAGCTAAAAAAATAGCTAACAAACTATGGCCTCCTTGATAATTCCAACTAAGTTTGTATTCAAAACAACTCTATAAACTATAAACTAACGAATTACCATAGCTACAACGCTAGAGGCCGATTATTTGAGGCCTAACACAAAAGAAACACTCGCCCGTTTTCTTTTTCCACGTGTCGAACTCCAACTGGTAAAACGCCGTCGTCTCAGGCAACTAATTGGTTTTACGGCGTGCGCGTATTTAATTACATAATTGCTCGCCCGCGTTCGTCCGCAAAGGGTTAAATGTACAATATATAGAAGCAGCTTTCTGTCCATAAAAAAAAAAATTATATTCACATGTATGTATATATCCAAGAGGGAGGAATGCTTCCAGTAGTCCTGTGTTATGAAACTTAATGTTAGCTTTTGTGCGAAAATTGCAAAATTGAGATAAAAAGTTTGTGTCAGGTTTATTATTGGTATCTCTGATGTAATATCACAGGTCCTGAATTGGAAGTGGGCGTAGGTCCATCTGTGCCAATGAATGCCAGTTCGTCTGTGCCAGCAAGCACAGGTCCGTCCGTGTCAGTAAACACAGGTCCGTTTGTGCTAGCAAGCACAGGTTCATATGCACAATTCAGCGTAGGTCTGTCTGTCCCAGTGAGCAGCACAAGTCCATCTGCACCAGTCAGTGCAGGTTCCCCTGAAAGATCAGGCATGCACACATATGAAGCAAGCACTTCCCCGTTGTTGGTGGTACACTTGTGGACTCGGGTCTAAATCCTGCAGGTACTGCTGGAGGTGCATTGGAACTTGTACCTACAATTGCATTCAATAATAGCAGAGGTAAATATATTTGTGGCACAAAAAGTAACAGGATGTCTAGACAAACTTCACATTCAGTCGCCTAGCATGCAAATGAAGAAGTGGTTAGCTCAGAAGACCCTGTATACCAATGTAGCACTACTCACCAGATCCCTTGGAAAGCCCAGCATCACACCAACACAAGCCAAGAAGTTAGTCACTAGAGGCATCGATTTCCACACTCTATTGCTTCTCCGTAGAACCAGTGATGCCTTCGTTGCCTCCCTGAAGCAGAAGGGAGTCAGGAGCAAGCCGCTCGGAGAGAAGTTGTACAGGGCGCTCTGCTCAACTTATTTATTTTTTCAAGCGGGCTCTTTTCAGAGCCACTGCATTCCAAAATATTTCACCCTAAACAATAATCCGCGCGTATTCCTTACCTGCCCGAGGCTGGTAAGGAAGCTGAAATTGACAAAATTGTGCAAGGAATGATTGGCTTGTTCTGCATGCTATTTCTGGCCATAAGTATGGAATGGGGGTTCAGAACCATTCTATTTTTGGAATACAGGTACAGAAGATAAAAATAAAAAAATTACAGAGGGAAATTTCGTAATAACGGCCAAAAACGGATATGTTTAAGGAAATGGTCGCCACAAAAATAATAACAATGAATAATTTGAAAACTAAATTGTAAATCGAAAAAAGCTTCTGTAATTTTGTTGGCGGTGAGTTCCAGAGTCCGTAGTGGGTGAGACCCCCAACTGTGGAGTTGAATTGTCGGGGATATTTTGCCATTTATGTTGGAGAATGTGACCGCTTATATCTGCCATAGTAGTTGCTTTGGACTTCTAATTTCTGGTAAGCCAGCTCCTGTGATAGTTTACTGTGAGGTCCACTGTATAGGATAGCCTGCAAAACTTAAGAAATATATAAAAGTAGGCCATAGCAACATAATTGATTTAGTTAATGGATTTGCGTGGGTGCATGCGTAGGCGGTGCGTAGGCGGTGTGCCAGCACCCTTAAGAAAAACTGTCCTTTTTTACCAAAGCACTTTACCAAAGCACTAAAACTGCAAGTGCAAGTGACAATGACAATAATATATATACTGGTAACGGGTTGACAATCACGTAACAGTCAGGTGACACAAAAAGTAATAATCAAAGTTCAAAGTCCAGACACTACATTTATTTAACACATTACCTTCACGCATATTGAACTGTTAACAGTGTTACGTGCATGCATTAAGATACTGGTATGCATCATCTATAAGGACTACACTAACAAAAACATGGTCACAAGACATGGAGTTGGTAATTTTCTCCACCTCCATTACCCACTGACTTCTACCACAGGAACTCACTCTGCTGATTGGTCAATGAAATTCATGACCCCCCCACCATATGTGACCAGTTTTGGGAAAATCGGCCTGAACGCGGCATCTAAAGTTTTCTAATTTATTCTACCAATAGGCTGCACGGGGCATGGGATGCCGTCCTCCTTATTTGGAAGCTGTAGCACAAGCCGTCTTTGCCCTACGCACTACAACACTTCAGTATTTTTGCTAAACTTATTATTGCTTATTTCGAAAAAACGCCGGGTAAAGGCATTGCTAAGGTCAGGGGGCGTGCCTTGTGTCCGTATACTATTACTGCGTGTCTCCGGGACACTATGGAATAAACCAGTTACAGGCGGATTGAAAGAAGTTTAAAAGGCTTAATGCAGGGCCCCTTATTAAGAAACTATAATGGCGAGAATTGCATGAGTACGTGAATTATGTAGAATAGTAAGTGAATAGTTAGCTACAGTTTTTTCCCGGCTGTTAGTGAAAAGCCCACCAATAATTTCTTAGCAACTCTCCGTACACGAGTCCAACCGGCTAGTGTTTCTAGCCTCCTAGTGTGAGTTCTAGAGCACGCCAGAGCTTACAACTGCGTCATAAGCTAGAGCTAACTGGTGTCTATCAATTTCTGCCATAAAAATTTTTTCGAAAAAAATCGACCCATAAGACTTTACCCGGGGATACTGAAAAAAATTGTTTGCCGTGTTTAGGCTGATTTTCCCAAAACTGGTCACATATGTGAGCACTGCTCCTTATATGGAACTGACCCATGTGAAAAACATCAGCACTATAGCCAGCTGCAATTCAGCACTATTACTCAGGAGTAGTTCTGGTTAGCTGCAGTGTCTTGTGTCTGTACTAGTAGCTTTAATTATTGACCACCTCCTCATCTTGTCACCATCCCCTGCTGCAGCCATGTTGGCATACCCTCTGATTCCACTCCTGTCCATAGCTGCAGTCCTTGTGTCCCTCCAAGGTGCAGACTGCACCATGACCTTCTATGCTCTGGCAGTGGGTCAGGGAGATTCCTCCATCATCCAGTGTCCTAATGGCAAGGATATCCTCATCCTAGACATGGGGGCATCCCCTCCAAGATTTGACAGCAAAGATTATGTCAATTCCATTCTGAAGAACAAGTTTGGAGCAGCACAGAGCGGCAAGAACATCCACATCCTCATCTCTCACTCGCATGTTGACCATTACGACTACTTCACTGGCGTTTTGGACTCTGACCTGTTGGCTAATGTTCGCATATTCATCATGGGAGGCAGCTACTCAGGATACAACGTCAACTTCAGGAAATGGCTGGAGGCAAACTTGTATGATCGCATGTACATGATCAACGACCAGGGGAAGTGCTTCGGGAACTCCAACTGCTCGCTGACTAAACCCCCGACTGGTAAAGTGGCTAATTTGCGCTCCAAGCGGAGCATTTTGGCTGGTAAGGTCAGTGATCCGTGGCAGTTCTGTCCCAGTTCTGACGTCAAGTTCACCGTGCTCGGCGCCAACATAGGAACGAACCCTAACGGAGAGAGCGTCATTCTCAAAATCCAGTACAAGTCTTGGAGCATGCTGATGAGCGGAGACTTTGAGAACGCTACGCCACAGAAAGAGCTAATGAACTTCTACACGGACTCCAGCATCTTCAAGTCCAACTACTACAAGGTGGCTCACCACGGAGCATGGACGGACAAGAAGCCTAACACTCCAGCTCTGTTAGATCTCATCCAGCCAGCCAGAGTATACATTAGCCAGGGATACCCATCTCTCTCCCAGTTCCACCATCCCAACTCAGTCACCATCGATCATCTTCGCAACCTCACCTCCATTGTCAGCATCGACCCCACCACTAATGCTCCTTTCGTGTATTGGGTTGATGACGGGAAGAAGAAGGGCGTTGTGACCATGAAGGGGATGGACCGGGCCATCTACGAGACCTGCCGCTCTATTGTGTCGAAAAAAGAAGTTTGCGAAGATATCCACATCACAAGCAATGGACAGACTGATACGACGGAGTACGTCTCTGTTCCCAGCGTGTACTACCGCACTGTGGCATAGCTGAAGCTGAGCTGCACTGTTTGGAGTGTTATCACATATAATATAGTTATTGACAGTTGTCATCTCAATCACTTGAAATAACATTTTCTATAATTAGTGTTGAGTGTATTTGGTTGTTTTTTGTTTGTTGTTTTTTTTTTTTATTGTTGTTGTTTGTCTCCGACTAAGTTAATTGTGCAGGGATTCATTAGGATTTTTCGCCAGGAAAGAGGGGTGGGTGGGAATTTTGTAGAGCCACAAAAAATCGTTTAGCAAATGGAAAACTTCGACAAGCTGTTACTATTGCTATTGAAGGGCTAAGATTAGAGAAGTGTTGATTTTGAAGAAGTGTCGGAATTTTTATACAAACTAACAAGCAATAACTTCATTATGTTATACTGATCATTTTCTTCTTTTTTTTAAATTCAGTCGGAGTAAAAAAAAAAAATATGGGGAAGAAACTGAATTTGGGGAGGGGAGGGGGGTGGGCTCCCATTATCTGGAACCTCCCATCTGTTGTGTGGCCGCTACCTTGTGATGGGCTGTGTAAGGAATTGTGAATGGTGCACAACAGAGTGGTTTTCCTCTGTGACTTTATTGAAGAGATTTTAGGTTTCAAAACATCTGTTTGAATCAGAACCTCTAAAGTGTAATAGTAATAGTATGTTATTAGTATGCGTTGCCTTGGGAAGTCAACATCTCAGAAATTCCCACATAACCACTTTCAAGGTTGACCTTCCACTTACTCTATTAGACTATTCTCATTTAAGTACCCCATGGAAAGGTGACTAACAACAACAGGTTACACACGCACGTGGCCGAAATATAAGAAATGAGTTCAAAGTGAGGGTTATTAGCATGCATTTAAATAAGTCGCCCAAAATAGTGGAATGGTTTCACGTTTTACTGAGGAGCATGTAGATCCATTTGCCAGAATTGTTATTGTTGCTTCGGTTAAGTATATTGTTTTTACTGCTCTTTCAGTTTATCAAATGTACTTGTACATAACTGTTTTACTATCCTTTTTAAATGTACAATAATATATGCCAGTTGTTATTGTTGCTTTGGTTTAGGTTTTATATTGTTTTTACTGCTCTTTCAGTTTATCAAATGTACATGTCCATAATTGTTTTACTATCCTTTTTAAATGTACAATGTATAGAAGTAATAATTATATTCACATGTATGTATATATCCAAGAGGGAGGAATGCTTCCAGTAGTCCTGTGTTATGAAACTTAATGTTAGCTTTTGTGCGTGTTTTACTACACAAACAATACATACACACATCTCCACATATGTATTAAAATGATGCGTACAAGGCTGTATTTAGAATTTTATTAACTAGTCTGTATCACTCTTTACTTTGCTAGTGCAATTAAATATTTTGTGTGTGTGTGTGTGTGTGTGTGACTTATAAAAGGAAGCCATTTTGATGTAATGAAAGGTGTACTACATCTTTGGCCAGTATGTTACTTCTTGTTGGGTAGACTCTGGCTCACTCCCAGCTGTGCAATGTTGGAGATTTCTATTAACACAATTATGTTTATAGTGTATCTATGTATGTATGCTTTAGCGTGTGTATGTGTGTGTGTTTGTACAGGAGAATGTAGTGAGTCAGAAGGTCAAGTGGGAGAACTTTATGGTAGGGAAACCTCCTCTTCAAAGATCGGTGAGACTTCTCCATCTGTCTTGTCTGAGTGGGAGGAGAGTTGAGGGTGGTGGTGTGATTTGTAAAGTGTTTCGTTGAGTACGCAATAGAACTTCAATTATATCCAAACACATTGGGACCAAGAGGTGTTCAGATGACTCAACACCATAGAAAACGTATTATAAAACATGAATGAAGGGGCGTGGTCAAGCAATTCTTTGTTTCTGCACGTGCTACTATTCGATTTTGGATGTTTGGTTAACTAAAGTGTTTGGATAATTGAAGTTCGGATAACTGACATTCTACTGTACCACGAACTCTCTCTGTGTGTGTGTGTGTGTGTTTGTTTGATTTTATACTGTAGGAGGAGCTGAAGATGCTAATTCGTGGAGGAATTCCTCAGGAAAGGAGGAGTCAGATTTGGAAGTGGATTATACTGGACACTGTAGGCAAGAAATATGTGAGTTTGCATATGTAGGTAGGTATGTGGGTGTGGGTGATGTGTGTATGGGATGTGTGTGCGCGGATGCATTTGAAGTAAGATGATGTTAGTGAATTCCAGAGCATTGAGATCTATCAAACTGGTTGTCAATATACACAAAGATTGTGGGTACTGTTGACAGACAGACCTGTGCAATTACAAATTCACACATTGTGTTGCTTGGATACCTCTTACTTACTGTACATACATACACACATACATACACACACACACACATGATGATTTATCGTGCATGGTATGGAAACTCAAATTAAAGCAATGTTACACCTGTTTGTTTTGATTGTATTGATCCTAAGTCAGAGAAAGGGATAGACTTGATCCTGATGCCTCAATACTGTACTTTTTAGTTCACTGCAGGTGGAGGCCACGTGAGATGGTATTTCTTTTAAGAGTGTTTTTTGACCCAACAGGGGCGTCAGAACGGGAGCGGCCATGGCCGCACCAATATTTTAACAAAAAAGGGACATATCCTTTTCTATTTTTTACGCGATCTCGTAGTCGTTGTCAAACTTGGACTGTCGAAATCGAGCGGTCGAAATGGCTTCTGGGAGTCAAATAGCTAATATCAAGCCGTTTAGAAGATTTTAGGGAACTCCAGACCTGCCTGGTCCTTCGTTTACTATTCCAAAGCAATCTTTTGGAAAACGAATGTAGTTTGGAGGTCTTTCCAGCAATGTTAATGTTGGTCTGCAAAATGGCCATTTTTGCACTACTAGGAGTCTTCCGATTTAATTATTTGCCACACATACTTGAAAATATTTGAGAACAAATAAAGCTATGAAGGCCACAAAAGGTGATTCACTTTTTAAACGTTTTTTGTGTGTTGTTTGCCTTATATGTCCAAGTAGCTATATTAGCTATGCATTATATACACTCTATATAATAGCTATAACTTTAATTTAGCATCATTTATTGGACATGAACCTACTGATTGTTATAAAAATCATTTGCTTTGTAATATAATAAAATAATAGTTTGTACTGACTTTTTTTAGATACGCAGAGCATTACTCTTTGGTTTATTAATAGAAAAAAACATTGTATTATAAAGAGTGGGTGTGGTTATAATGGCTGCACCAATACAATCTGGCTTCCTACTACCCTGCCCAAGTGGACTATTGAGGACATTTCTTTGGAGTTAAGGGAAGAGAAATCATTTACTTTAACAGTCATTCTCCGTTTTGTCAACTTTTACATCCATACTAACTTACAGTTTATGTTAACTTATGGTTTGTCACAGCTATTTGTGGCTTTACTGTTTAAAAGCAGCAGCTAATTTACGCCGTGAAGTGGGTGGGATTATTACTAATTTTTGGCATCATCTGATCAAGTCATTAATATATTTTATTAATATGTCTATATTTTAGGAAAAGGGTCTTTACCAGAAGTTATTGCAGCGTCACGAGGGGCAGAATTCAGTGGCTGTGCGGGAGATAGAACTGGATCTGCTTCGAACACTACCTACCAATAAGTACTATGACAGACCAGACGCACAGGGGGTGAGTTGAGACTGGGGATGAATCTGAATTAGCTATATACACAGCTCCTTCAAGCAGACATGGGGAGAAGTACTTTGAAAGTATTTGGGTACTTTACGAGTATTTGTAAATTTGTAATGGGTAGGTACTGAGTACAAATACCACAAGTTAATGATGGGTACTCGTCGAGTATGAGTACATTGGTCTTGTACTTAAGTACAATGGAAGAACATACATGATTGGTTTTGAGACTGAACGTAGTATACAAGAACACTTATAGCAGTCATTTAATTGGTTTACAATTTATTTATTTAAAAAAATTAGGAGTGAATCTGAATCAATCAACTGGTCATGATATAACAATGTTTTTCAAGCAACCAAATGTTAATTAGTCAGTGTCCTGGATATAACTATTACATCTAATAAACATCATATTAGAAAACCGTTCATCAGATATTCGGCAACACTCAGGCCGAAATATTTTTCCTGCTACACTGAAGAGACGTTCCACAGGTGCAGAAGATGCTGGTCAGTGTTTCATACGGGGCCCCCCCCCCCCCCCCCCCCCAAAACCTCTGATCTCCCCCCCCCAAACTCATTTCTTAACACAAACTTTTATAATAGAATAATATACCAATTACAGTCTAATGCGCCTATTTTTTTTCCATTAAAAATGTCCAGAATTTCATTAAAATTAACTTCACTTAAGTCTGAGCCTTCAATGGCAATTCTCATAAGGTGAGTCAAGTTTTCATCAGACAAGCGATTCCTTAGCCTGGTCTTTATCATCTTCATGTGACTAAAATAAAAATGAAACCACAATGCTGTTAGCACCATTTCTGGGGGTGACCTGCAAAAAAGTATACTCTCCAATCCCAGTTAACCCACACACAACATCTCCAAACTGAAAATCCTGTATGAAACCCTGCTGGTATTGCCAGTACATTTTTGGCCACAGCTGCAAGTTTAGTCCACATGTCCTTATTCTTATTCCAAAACTCCAGTGGATTAAAAGTGATTGGTTCACAGTTAGCATCAAAAATAACTTAGTAATTTCATCATCTGTGGAGCTACAGGTGATGGAATGTACCTGTGGTATGCTGGTGGTATTGCTGGCCATGATCTGTGGAGCTACAGGTGATGGAATGTACCTGTGGTATGCTGGTGGTATTGCTGGCCATAAATTGAAATATCTGTGAACACTCTTACTTCCTCTTTTTAACTTCAGTATTAGTAGCAGCATTTGACTGCTTGCTGAATAAAGAAATAATGCACAATGAGACTAGTTGTAAGTACTACTCAAAAAGTACTTAGAAGTACTGGTGAAAATGGGAGGTGCTTAAGTACAGTACGAGTAGTTTTACTCAATTCACCAAAAAGGATTCGAGTATTTCATGAGTCCTTAATGACCTGTGCTTAAGTACAAGTGCCAAAGTACTTCGCCTCATGTCGGCCTTCAAGCAATGACCTAATTCCAGACAGTCTCTGCCGACTTATATGGGCATGTATTTGTGACCCTGAGCATCACAAAGGAAGTGGGAGGGGGGAGTGGGGGGGGTAAATGAATTTTTCATTGCACAGCACTCGGAAGTTTTGTGAATTTTGGTCGCACTAATTAATGTTATACATAATATTAATTATCCTCGATTCTCAATTCGACACCACTTATAGTGTCTTGCTCACTCGCCAATAAAGTCTTGTCTTGTAAACCTCACTGGATATCATCGCGGAGGTCAGTATTTAAATGGTACAACTGATGTCACTAGATACTTTGTAGGCGGCAGAAAGGGAACAAAATGCATTTATCTTGTTGTCGATGTTTTGGAATGACCCTTGCTGCATTACATATTTTCCCCCTCAAAACAACAATATCCGCTCTTTTTATTTGGTCTTTTACTCTGTTCTAAAAGCTAATTATGGTATAAAAGAGTTCGACCATGGCAACTCACGGGATTATCACTAGATGACCACCCTCTTCCTCGTGCTTTGCCCTTGGGATCAGGGCAGGTATCAGCGAGAATTCCTCAAACTCATGGTTTAACTATTACATATAATATACTCATGTTATTATTATTTACTCTGATTCAATTTCAAAATTTCACCTTGCGTCACACTTCCATTTCATTTCTTCCCTTTACCTCTCTAACCCTCCCCCTCCCCCTCCCACCCCCTTTTCTCTCCTATGTCCTCGTTCAGATTCATAAGCTTCGTCAGGTATTGGTAGCATTTAGCTGGTACGACCGTGAAGTGGGCTACTGCCAGGGCCTCAACAGACTGGCTGCCATCGCCCTGCTCTTCCTTGATGAAGAGGACTCCTTCTGGTGTTTGGTTGCCATGGTACAGCATCTTCTACCCAGTGATTACTACAGCAAGGCTCTGCTGGGCTCTCAGACCGACCAGAGGGTATTGAAGGAGCTGTTAGACGGCAGATGGCATCGACTCAGTCAACATTTGGCCAATTGCGAGTAAGTCTGAAAGTGAGGCAGTTTATTGAAAGAAGAAAAAGTTACAGAAATTTATGTTGATTTAGGTGTAAATTTTAACTATCTATGAGAAAAAGGCAGTGGTTTCAGCAGCTGGTAGTTAGTTACAGTAGGCGCCAAAATATATTTCTACATTTCATACTGTGATACAACCCGTAAAATGTTTTTTATTTTTACCGTAGTTATTACCATTGCATTCTGTACTGTTTAGACTAAACGGCCAACACTGTTTAATGGTGCAAGTAAAGATTTTTGTACGAGTTTTTTTTTGCAATATCTCCGTAGCGTTTAACGGATGGTACAAGGACTTAACTTGCTGATATAGCTATGGAAGTGTTTCTAGCTTGAAAATAGTAATGAATTGACAGAAAAGTTTAACTGTTTTTTTGTTATTGTTGTTGTTTGTATTTAGGCATAACCAGGTGTGTACTTCTTAAAGCCTTCTGTAGGCTACAGTTGGGTATCCAAAAGTTTTTTTTTAAATCTAAGCTCGTGAGGGCCCCAATATCTAGAAAATGTCAATACCATGCAATGACCAAACTTACCATTCTCTGCGAAACAACTTAAAATTGGACGATTTCAATTTTTTTTTTTAAACACAAAACGCCGTTTCAGGAGTCTATTAGCAAAAAGGAAATAATTAAATGTTTTTATTAGAGAATTGACAGGAAAGATTAAATAGATAATGGCGGCGAACAGAATTGCCATATTTTACCAAATGGCATATCATTTTTTCCCCTTTTTTTTTTGTAGTGTGACAGCCGTTCTACTAAACACAATTTGGAACTTTTTTTTTTGTGCCTCCTGTACTGCTAGTAACAAGTATGACAAGCAGTGTTATCCTAGGATATAAGTATGTAATCTCGGTCTTCAAACATAATTAGGCTGGCTCACTTGCTGCTATATGCAAGCACACCACAGTGATTTACTGTATGTCGTGTGTGTGTGTGTGTGTGTGTGTGTGTGTGTGTGTGTGTAGGGTCAACTTCTCTTTGATCACTTTCAGCTGGTTTCATACTGTGTATGTCGATAATCTACCAGTTGAGGTAAAATATTATTAGTGTGTTTGTATTTACAGAGTTTTATTTGGAGATTGATCTCTTATTTTTTTTTTTTGTTTTTTTGTTTTTTTGTTGTTGTTTTTTTGTTTTTTTTTTGTTTTTTTTGTGTTTTTTTTTTGGTTGTTTTTTTTGGGTTTTTTTTTTGGTGTTTTTTTTGTTTGGTTTTTTTAACCATAGACTGGGTATTTTAGAACCAAACTTGAGAGCGGTGAAATCAACTTTTTTGAAATGCTGATGAAAATTATGTGTCAAATGTCACCATGAAGAGCCATACTAATTTCTGGGGGGGGGGGGGGGAACAATTTTCATTTCATGGGAGAGGCAAAATGCGCCCCTAAAAGGCTAAAAAAATCCCAGCATAGATGTCCACAAGAATGTTCAGATTATTTGTTCAATACTTACATACTTTATTAGCTATTTTGCGTAGAGTGTTCGTATAAATATTGAGAAAATACTGTAGAATTCAGTTATTCGAACATCCTAATTTGAATAGTAGCTCATGCAAACTGAAAGAATATCTTGACCTCACCCCTTCATCAGTCCTTTATAATACATTTTCTATATATTTAACATTTCAGTTATTCAAACACCCCTCAGTCCCAAAGTGTTCAGATAATTAGAGTTCTACTGTATGAACATTTTTTATTGAGATTGAACCAGTTAACAGTAAAGTGCAGAATTAGAATGGGTTGGTAGGATGCTCGGGTGCAAGCGGTGTTGGCTTCAATTCTTGTAATTGTATTAAACTAATTGAGCCTCTGGAATTGGAAGAATACATCAAATAAGTGTAAAAATTCTGCAAAATTATTTTTATACATCCATATGTGTGAGTGCATTGATTTGCAATTTCATTTGCAATATTAAAAGATTAAAGTGATAAATGTGTTCATTTTTCTTGCAATTTATTGGCCACTGTCTTCTGCAGACTATGTTGCGTATCTGGGACACATTCCTGTACGAAGGTAGCAAGGTTCTCTTCAGGTTTGCGTTGGCCATTTTCAAGTATAATGAGGAGAAGATCCTAGCTCTCGACACATCCATTGCTATATTTAACTTGGTCAGAGCCATGTGCCAAGATTGCCGTGACATTGACAGGCTCGTCCAGGTTAGGAGGATATCATTAAAGACAATGATCGGTTTTAATTCCCTGCATATAAGAGATGGGCGTGGCGGTATAGTTTTCTATTGTTTTTATGTATTGGGCAATATTCTTGTTCAGCTTTTTAGCTTTCTCTTCTTTCAGATTGGGTTTTATGAAGTCAAGAAGTTCAGTAAGAAGTGGATTGATACCAAAAGAGCCTATCATCATGAGCAGCTCAAGGTATGGAACTTCTGCTTGGGGGGGGGGGGGGGGGGGGGGGGGGGAGGGGGGCTAATGGAGTGTATGTAGTAATACCCTTATGAAAATGTTGCTCATGTGTTCACACATATTTTACTCAATGATGAACATGCTGCATATGTTTGGCTCCGTTTTCACGAATAGTTTCTGCAGACATTTTTTTTCAGACCGATTCTCACTGCAACTGCTAACGAGGACAGAGACAAAATGCGAAGACTATTGTAACGCCACATTCTGAATTCTGCTATATAATTAACCCTCAGCGCGCATGCGCCCAGAGGGTTACAGTAGTCATCCTGTCATTCATTCATTAACCCTCAGTGCGCATGCGCCTGAGGGTATATTTCCGTCCGTCAGTCAACAGGGGATCTCGAAGATTACTGCTACCCAGGCTTTGAAAGCGACATCAAACTATAGCACTTCACAGAGTAAGTCCCTTTAATGTGCCAGAATTTTTAGTTTTGACTTAGTTTTCAAGAAAAAGCGAGTAGAATTTCAGTCCCACAATCGTACGTTACGGTAATGGGAACCGCCCCTTAAAAAACTTGCTTGTCACGTGAGCCAGCTTGCAAATCACTTTTAAATAGCTAACAACTACATTGACTGAGCATGAGATGTTCTGTGGTGTCGTTGTTGAGTGAGCGTATAGCTAACCTAGAAGTCTCTGGTTCGAACCCAAGCAGATGCTTTTTTTTTTCATTTTTTTTTTCATCCTTTTTTTCTTTTTTTTTCTTCTTCTTCTCCTCTTCCTACTGTTTTGATTGCTTTCCTACCTTTTCCTTTCATTTCCTCTTTCTTTTGTCCCTCTTCAATGTCTTTTTCTCTTTCCTGCCTCTCTTCATGCCACTTCTCTTTCTTTTTTTTGTTTCTACACTTTTCCTTTTCTTTATCATACTAGCTAACTAGCGCTGAGAGTTTGCACTTCAGTGCTCTAGTTTAAGCAGTAATTTGCCAGAGTAACTAGTTTAGAAGAGCAGTAAATTACACTTGCGTGCCAATTCTATTTCAAAGCTCAGTAAGTGAGCATAACGGATGGCACAATACAAGTAGAATAATAAGTTCGGATGTCCAGTTAATTGGCTAGTCAATGAGATCTTGAGTTGTCTCCAACTTCTCATCATCAGAATCCTCACCCCAATTCAAAGAACTGAACTTATTTGATTCAAGACTCTTTTCCCTGTCTCAGCCGAGGAGCTTGGTGAGTGTTTGTGTTTCAGCTGCTGCTGAAATGGCTCCTTGCTCTTTCAGCAATGAATCTCGCTGTACTGTGCAGATAGAAATTTGACAGTGACCACCGAAGCATTTAGAGAACCCAGACACTAATTGAGGATGGAATTAACTTCAAGGGTAGAAAATTTTGAGGAAATGCAGTATCTAATATGCTTGAGTGTCAGTAACGACTACGACAATGATGAAAGATGACGGTGTATATTCATAAAATATTCATTAGCTGAGCAAGGTTTTAAAGTGCTGTTATTAACTGAATGGGTAAAGCATCGTCACACGGTGATTAATGTAAGGAAGGTGATTGTCAGTGCTAAAACCGTGTGAAATTATAAAGGAAAGTTTAGAAAGGGAAGGAAATTTTTCACAAAGTATAAGTCAATGATCATGGATAGTAGAAAGACTAAGAAGAAGGAGAGATAGACAAAGGTGAAGAAGAGGATTCATGACTCAAGAAGACAGAGCTGAAGAGGAATGGTACAGGATAAGAGAAACTGTGATGTCTTAGGAAGAAAGAGAGCATGAGAGGGAAATTGATGTAGCTAAACCAAGTAATAATAATGGATTAAAATCCCTTGTGCGAATGAGTTCCTAATTTGTAAATGGTAGTACGTCAGCGCCACTGTGTGGCAGGGTACTTGCTAGTGTATATGTATATTATGCATTTGATACAGGATACTTTCACGAGTGTGATGGCTTAGAGTACCTTAGGGCATGAGTGTAAATATGGCCATCAGACGAGTGATATTATTTGGTATCTACATTTTATTGTATACAATGAAACAATGCTATAACTTGAAAACTTGAGGAGACATAATAATTCAACGTAATAACCAAGAACACAAGTGATATGGAAAAATGCTGCCCTAAGCAAATCTTGTTTACTTTAATGCATTTCTGGTGCAGTAGTTATTGGACACAGTTCAATATACAATAGATATAACTATTATGCATGGGCCTTCGCTCCCCCTCCCCCCCCCCCCCCCCCCCCCCCCCCCCCAAAAAAAAATCTTTATTACTTATGTTGACTATGGTAGTACATTTATTTCATGTCTACAAGGGTGTCTACACACAACTAACTCTGTATTAATCTCACTACTACTTCCTAAAGTTGGGTTGTTGTTGTTTTGTTTTGTTTTTTACATGTCTCTCATGTGAATTCTTGTCTCTTTCAGAAAGAGCTGGTAGAAATGGATGATTTGCGGGCCAGCAGAACCAAAGCTGAACCAGTACAAGGGCGAACTTTGAACTCCACTAATGACCTAATTTCTTTTGATGCAGGGGAAGACTTGGGTCCTTCTGATGCAGAAAGTGATATAGATCTGTAACACCCAACAATTTTAAGCACAGGCATTTTCTTATTTATTACCTACCACTGGTGTTTTGTATTAGTTTTTATCAGCTTGCAGAATGTTACCATCATTTGCTATTTATTATTGCTGTTCATTTAAGCTTTCTCTGTAATATGGAAACAGTTGCAACTTAGGGCCACGGGCTGAATTCCCGTAGTCCACAACTAAATGGTAGTTCTACCACCAGGGTTGATACTCACTTTTATGAAAATAATGTTTTGCAAAAAAAAAGTCAATACTTTATACAAAAAAAAAATGAACAACTGAACTAAGATCTAGATGTGCATAGATATGGTACTGGTATTGTGATAAGCAGCCTATTTTTATTAGTTCATGAGACATGAAATTTTACATGTAATTAATATACAAGGTGGTATCTCTGTGATGCAATGCCTTCACCCTGGTTGAAAGATTAAATCATGTTCTGCAGGAAAGAGCGGCCCAGCTGAAAGACATGGTAGGGGTGCTGTAGATAACCAATGAGTGGCAACAGTTCCCTCTTGAATAATAGAGCATAACATCATTAGAGAAACTTTCGTGCTTCTGTCTTTGCTATGGCTACCAGCATTCCCAACATATCATAACAGGTTGGTAAAGATTCCCCGTAGTGAGTTGAGTTTAGTGGACTAAGTTATCCAGGTAGTTGATGCTCACCAAACAGTTGATTGATCAGGCTCTACAGCAGGCCGTCAGTAATGGCTAGATCTTGTCACTGCATACCCAATAGATAGCAATCATCAGGATGATTCTGAATGCAGTTCAGCAAACAGGCACAGATATATACCACATGCTTCATAGCAACAATGTGGGAGAGCAAGAAGGTGTGTGCACATCAAGCACAGTGTGGGAGAAGCAAGAAGTGTCGCAAAGCAGGGCCTACCATCATTTCAGGTTAAACAGGCCTGCACCATTTATTCTAATGCTCAAATCTGCTTTGCTCTTCTCATCCTCACTGGAAGCCAAATCATCTTTCTCCACTTAATACTTAATCTTATGCCAACCAAAAGCCAGTATATCACTGCCGTTGTAGCTGAACATACCTATATAGTCTCCCTCTCCCACCACGTACCGTACAGAGAAGCGCGCACGAAGAGCTGAAAAGGGAAGGAGGAGGGTCTGGTGAAATTGCTCGGACCGTTTCGTGTCAACTATAGCCTTTATTACAGCGCGCATAAACCATTTCTAGTTGTGAATCGGTCATCGCACGTGCGAGTCAGTCTCTTCTATGTCCGTGTCCACAATACGTCCTGCCGTTGGTCACTATCTTTTCAATCCTAACCTCTAACTTAAGGGAAGGGAGCCAGTACGCTGGAAGAGCCTGATAGACAAGACGTTGACTGATTCTGGTGGCAGCGAACTACTTGCCCCAGAAGGCGCGCGGTTCCTCGAGTCAGCCGAGGCCTCTGCGGCTTATGCATTATCTCCTTCTTGACTTATTTCACCAAAGGTGCGAACAATACTAGTTAGCTAAATTTTTTTGTGGTTGTGGCATCTTACCACAGACTATTTGGACTTCTTTGATATCACCTGTGTTGTGTCTATGTTCTTATCTGTGCTCCACCCCAATGTATACTTTTGTTTTGTGTCAATGGCATGTCATCATTCTTATATAATACCTGTTTCAGTCTGTCAGCAGCCTGTCTGTTGTATATCTGTTGTATTGTCCGTATTTGGGCTTTGAGCTCTTTTAATAAAACTTTAAAACTAAGAGATATTACCTCGTCGACAACAGATACTACAGTGGTATACCTTCGTATCAATTTTAGCTCATGCAATGAAAACGGTAGTTAATGGTGGCATACAAGAGACACTCTACGATAGTTTCAACTGAAACTCCAATTTCATCATTCCGTTCCGCAAGAAACGATTTACTCACGCGATTACGACGTGACTATAGGCCAGGGGCGTTACTCACAAACTCTACTACAGCGCGGAGCCAGCCGACAGCTCCGCGTTTCCTCTAAAAAATCAGTCCGAAAACATCAAAGCGTGACAAATAGATTGAGGGCAGACTTGTAAAGTGGATTGAGATAAATTGGAGTTTATTGCAAGCGGCAGAGTATTCAGCGGCGGGTAACAATATTTCAAGTGCAGATATAAAAATAGTAAGCGTTTCATGTTATTGTAAATAAGACATATACAGGCAAGTGAGTATTGATTTTTATGTCATGTTAATCATAATTACTATTTTAATAACGTTACTAGCTATTGTAGCTTAAAAATATTAGACTAATATTACAGAAACATTAATCTGGCTCAAAACACTTATAGCTAATTGGCCAAAAATTGATTTATATTTTGGGCTTTAATATAACTAAATTACAATAGTAATTTGACTGAAGTCATCCAGACAATAGCTAGTTGTATTGCTACATTCATTTGCACCATTAATAATACTAAATTTTCATAATAATATTTATTGCAAATATGCTAATAATAACAAGGGTGTATAACTTTGAAAATATTTTGTTTACACCTGAGAAACTTGTGCACGATCTGTTATCCCTCTCTTCATTCTGTTAAGGCCAGGAAAATTTAACTAGTGCACAATCAATTAAATAAACTTAAGACATTAATCAACTGATGGCAGGTTACTAATCACTAATTAAAAATCTTGCTTATAATAGAGTGAGTTAACCTTAAAGTTTTTTGAAGTCGACATGGTTGTACATTATATCAATTACTCAGGGAAAAAAAATCAACATTTTTTTGCTGTTCTATGGGGCAGAGAAAATGATTGTCACTTGGACCTTGTAATTATTGAATTTAAGGGCCAAACTCTGTGATTAATTTTTAATTTTGTCTCCATACTTGGCTATTGTTGGGAGGTTCAATTGTATAAGCTTCAATATGTGATTTGAGTGATCAGCATGTGCCATTCCACCAATAGTGCCTATGTCTTTATAAGCATTAATATATTAATAAGTTACTAACTTATTTATTAATTTTACCATTGATTTGATTGGGATTGTTAATAGATATTTATAATTATGTTGTATATGACTTTCTACAGGAAAAGAAAAACTGAGTATGTTGACCAAAGTTTTATCTAATTGTATTTCAAATTACTTCACAATATTGAATAAAAAGTGTCAATGCAAGTACGGATACTGTAATGCTAGTCTTTTCTGTGCAATGATTTTGGTCATTATCGCTGTAATCCTAGTAGTTGTTGTTTCTTTCGCTATCATATTCTCATTGGTGTCAAAAAGGAGTCCAATGGACACACTATTTTCTATGGAGGCATCCAGGTCAAATATTAGCAAAACAGTCAGCCAAGATGACAAATGTACAGAAGACGGTGTTGTGTGCCCTTCTAAGAATGACAAAAACAGCTACCATTTTATGGTTTTACGCAATGGTTTGCGGGTACTTCTCATATCTCAACCAGATGAATTAATGTCGGCAGTTTCTATGAATGTAGCTGTTGGTTTCTTTGATGACCCACCCGAGTATCAAGGCATGGCTCATTTATGTGAGCACATGCTGTTCCTGGGTACAGAGAAGTACCATAATGTCAATATGTTCAGTAATTACGTATCTTCTCATGGTGGGATTCGTAATGCTTTAACCAATGAGCAGGAAACAAAGTATTTTTTTGAAATTTTAGCAGGATACATAGAACCTGCTTTAGATATATTTGCTCAGTTTTTTATAAGTCCTATTTTTGATGATGATTTCTTGGACAGAGAACTCAATGCCATTAATGAAGAACATAAAAGTAAGTTTCAGTACCCAGAGTCTAAATGGATACGGTTGCTAAAGCATGTTTCAAGTCGTGATCATCCATTGCATCAGTTTGATGGAGGAGACCTAACCACCTTGAACAAGAGTGGCATAAGGGATCAATTATTACATTTTTATCACAGAAAATATTCATCAAATTTGGTAATATGAACGTTAAATTCAGTATCCACAAAATAATCTATACATATTGGCATCGCCTGTTTCTTCCTACATTTTTTTCCTATTTTCCTTTACCCCTTTGCTCTCAATCCATATCTCATCCATCCATCCTAGTCTTGTTAACCAGCTTTTCTCCTTCCCCTGTGCCCCACCCCTTTGTGCATGGAGAACGGCTGGTTAACAAGACTACATCCACCCATTCATCTATCCATCTGCCCCTCCATCAACCTATTCATCAATCCATCCATAACTAATGTTCTAATCTTACCAACATTCGTGTTATAATCAGTTCAAGTTAGTTAGTATGCAATGTTTAATTTTTTAGATGAATTTGGTCATTTACGATACAAACCCAATACCGGAATTAGTACGAATAGTCAATCAATATTTCTCTAATATTCCAAATTTAAATATTAAGCCAACGACTTATGATAATTCTCCATTCAACAATCTCCTAGGCAGGATTATTATATACAAGAGTGAACATTCTCTACATACTTTGTCTCTAGTATGGCAGACTCCTAGCTATCTAGATTCACCTAATAATGGATTAAATAAATTTATTAAGCGTTTTTTTCATGGAAAAGGTAGCATACACAAACATTTGGAAGCCGAGGGGTTGGCCATAAAGATCTATGCAAAAGAAATAATGCATTCAGAATCTTTCTGGCTATTCAAAGTACAAATCCTATTGACAAAGGAAGGCTTAGAACGCCTCACTAAAGTCGTAAAAGTTGTTTTTGATTTCATGCAGACTTTAATATCCATGTCAGAGGAACAATTTAATTTCCAATGGAGAACATATAATGACATTCGTCAGATACAATTTGATTACTACAATCAAGATTCAGCATTAGATTATGCTAAGTAAGTGTGATAGAGTAATATTACATAGAGTAAGTGCCAAAATAAACTCCTGATATGTTCCATAGAATGACTGTTCCATGATGAACAAAAAATAGGGGGGGAACTGGTACGCCGTTTGGAATAGTTCAACCGCGTTACCATTTTAATCTTTCCCTGTTAACCGCATGCCTCGGTCTAAGAATAAAAATTGTTTATCCGATAAAACGTTACAATTTTTCATATACAGGCTGTATCTTGCGGTGGGTTATACTTTAGGGTACAAATGAAGCCATATTATTTCAGCCGTTGTTTTGCGAAGAAGTGTTACTTCGACTACCACACAGTATCAATGTTTAGGGCCATCACAACCTTAAATTTTTTACTGCTGGAGGTCTAAGGTAGCTAGTAGAAGATCTATGAAATGCAGACCTGGTTAAAGCGGTGTACCCGTGAGAACTTCAGTTGGCATGCTTTATTGAAGCAAGTTAGATTTTTGGGAGTTTTATGCAATTTAACCTAGTTAAATGTAGTTAGGGAGTCAAGCAAGGCCATTCCAGCAATTGGTTGCTGGATAGAAGATTATTATATATATATTGGGGTGTGTTCAATAGCTGAAAAAGTTATACGGGGGGGAGGGGGGGTGGGGTAGGGATGGTAGCACATGCTAGGTTTTGGTGGTCAGACTCTGAGAAAGTGCAATAGCAGCGTAAGTTAGCAGCTATAGGAGACTCAATTGGAAGCTTGAACCCTTGGGGGTGTATCTGTGCCCAGGTCCAAAGGAGTCACAATAGGGTTAATCTAATTAGGTCCCTGATACTCTTGTAGGTGCTCAACTTACTTAATCGATGGCTCAGTCAGGCACCTTGGCTCTATCCAATTCTCCGTGACATTCCCTCTCTTAGTATTTGGTACTACTCTATTGATGGCTCAGTCAGGCACCCTAGCTCTATCCAATTCTCCGTGTCATTCCCACTAGTATCTGGCTACTTATTGATGGCGGCTCATTTAAGCACCTAGCTCTATCCAATTTTCTGTGTCATTCCTGTTCTTAGTATATGGTGCTACTCAATCGATAGTCAGTTAGGCACCTTGGCTCATCCCAATGTACAATACAATTCAGGGCTTCATGAAAGGTTGGTTTTCAAAGCGTCAGTATATTACTATGGCGTAATGGATGGTGTATAGCTGAGCTGTCCGAGTGCTTGAGGTTGGGAATGCCCATTGCAGGCCATAAAACAGAAGGACCTACACCAAGGTTGATGAATGGAGTGATAGCAAAGAGCTAAAATCTCTGATTGGCCTCCTGAACTGTGCATGCAAGGTGATTAGGGTGGGGATCATTTCTGCACAAGATGATTGATCTACTGCATGCAGTTTACCACCCCCAAACAGCAAGACACCAATTAGGCTGACTGTTACATAGCAGACCTGGCTTGGTGACAGGAGTTCTTTGTTCAGTGGAATGGGGTGACTTTCTTCATCCTTCATCCCCACATGGTCTCTGATACCCTTGATGCTGGCCTGTGAGGTGCGGGGGGCCTATTGATGTGGATGCCAGTTTGTCTGTCTTTCAGACAACCAGGTGGTTAATATTGATATAAAATCAAGGTCTAGCGAATATAAGAAAATGATGCACCATGTCAGTTATGCTGCTGGGTATTTGTAGAGGCCCAGTGGCAGTGTGCCCTTGTCCCAACATATATTGAATCAAGGATCAATCGTCTAGCTGACAATTTATCCAGGAACTCTTGTGCTATTTAGTTGTATACCTGGCAAAACAGAGCCAGTCACTGCAGACTGGAATATCGCTGGGCCTCCCAAATCCTCGGGAAAATGCATCTTTGCCACTCTTGAAGCAAGTTCAAGCCGGTATCAGGACAATTAGGGTGCAGAAACAGATCACCCACTATTATATTCTCTGGAAGGGGTGAAGAGTTTGCTCTGGTCAACTTCGTATTAGAATAATTGTTGTGAGCTTCTATTGTTTACAGCTTTCTTCAGGTGTCCTAGGCTTTGGGGTTATTGCCTCTTTTATCATTCTTATTTAATGTAGCCATGGACTTGGCTTGGGGGATGTGGCCAAGTCAACCCCAGGATGGCTCAGATTCACCTGAAGAAGCGTAAATGTGACGAGTTTGGACAGGGAGCTGACATGGTAGTCAGTGTCACTGGCACCGACATTTTCCCAGTTGCTGCCTTAGCCCGATACCTGGCGAGCATGGAATCATGCCCAGGTCTTTTCTTCATTGAGGCAAAAGGAGTGCCTGTAACCAAGTCTAGCTTCATCCAGCAGTTTTGCCAGATTCTTCAGTCCCTGGGCATCCTAGGACATCAGTACTGGGGCACAGTTTTCAGTTCTTCCAATATGTGCAGACCTCATAAGTGAAACTGGATGTGGCATCAGCAGTCTTGGTACAACAGCAATGGATAAAGCATTAGACAGCAGTAAAGAAAAAGGGTTGGGACATTTTGACAATGGCTTCTTTCCTCAGTCAGTATTATTAGGTTGTTTCATGACAGCTCCCCTCTCATTGTGTGTTACGCTATTAGTTATTTGTGAACCTGTTCCTTTTTGTTCCCTACTCTGAGTGATGGTGGTAGGAGTTTCAGGGACAATCAACTGGTGCTGAAGGATGGTGAGCTGGCTGCCAGTTCAGATGATGTATAGGAGGTAGGGCATTACTTGCCTAACTATAACTTTTGGGGACTCATTGTCTAGCTAACCAATCAATTCATTTGGGCCTCTAAAGCCCCATGCACTGGCTCTGCAGCGATGGGGTCTCTCCCCAAAAGATAGGGGAATCCTGGGATCACATGAGCAATGCAATTTGGGTAATGTTATACCGGAACAAAACCAGCCGGATTTTGGGCAGAGTCAGGGTAGATAAAGGTTGTGGGTTGTTAACTCTACTGTCTGGATACCAACAACCATAATTAATTACACTATCCCTGTATGTTACGGGCGATACAAGGCTAATCATGAGGAACATAATGGTAAAAACTACAGTAAAAAAATTACTGTTTTACAGCCGTAATTCGGAATGAAATCCAATACGTTTTTTTGGCACCTAATCTTATGGTCATATCAAGGTATGAAACGTATTACTGAAGTCGAATAAGTAGTTTTTGAATTCATGCTGACTTTAATATCCATTTTAGAGGAACAATTTAATTTCCAATGGAGAACAAAATATAATGGCAATAATCAGATACAATTTGACTACCAAACTCAGGTTTCATCATTAGATTATGTTATATAAGTGTGGTAGAGTAATATTACGTACTATGAAGTTTTATTTTGAAATTTTACTGAATTGAATGCTTAGTATTAAAATAATTTATAATAAAGAGTCTTTTTGTGAGACGCACAAATTATTATAGTAAAAGTGATATGTCATGACCATTTCTGTCAAGAAATTCTGGCTCCTTTTTACTTGTACGAAATGTGCTGTCTATCTGGTCACTCCATCCCAGTAGTTTGACTGAAGCTGAGAATTATTCTCTTGTCTTGTGAACCACTGAATGTCATCACTATATCACCACGTTTTTTGTTTGAAGGCGGTGAAAATTTAATGAAGCACACTTCCTGTAGTTGTTATTTTGGAGTCACCCACACTCTCTGTAATACTGTTAGCCACTGAAGTATAGTGTTAATTTTTAGAAACTCGGCAGTGTTTCAAGTACTGATTATGACAGGAGGTGTACTGGTCATTTAGATAGTAGTCAAATTAGCTTAAATTTGCTGCAAAATCTACTATTTCTGGGAAAATAGTAATATTGTACTGTTGTGATATGATTCACAAAGTTAATTGACCATTGAACTGTATTAATTATTACAGACATGGCTTTCATTAATCTATAGGTAATATTCAATTTATATGCAGCTTTAATACCTTAAAATTTATCACATAATTAAAAAATGTTTTTACTTTTGTTCTTGCAGAGAGTTATCCTCATCAATGAGACACGTACGTGAACCAGTAGATTTTATTCACAACCCAAAACGCTCAAAAAGAAACTATCAGCTTTTTCATGAAATTGTACAATATTTCACTCCAACAAACTGCATTATCACTGTAGGACTACAAGACGTCCCATTATCAGAGTCTTCCTACCATCTCAGTGACTTTGACATAGTCAGGCATGACATTCAAGTCTCGTCAGTGACGGATTTTCCCATTCCAAAACTGGACATATTAGAACCAATTTTTTTGACTAAGTTCGTTATCTATATGACACCCCTCCTGTTGCTAAATTATTGGGCATCACCAAAAAAAACAACGGACCTCCATTTACCTTATTATAACCAGTTCATACCTGATGAGCAACGATTTTTACCAGATCCAAATCGCTGTGATTCTTATCTGGCACATCTGTCCAAGTCAAATTCATCCATACAAATGTGGATGGTTAGATATCAAGTAACAAATATTCCTATAGTAAATATAAAATGTGAATTTAGAAGTGGCCGAGCAGACGGATCATTGCGGTGGTCTGGTAAGCTTATTATAACTGTGTGCTTGGTATTTACGAAGTATACAAAACCCACACTCAGAAACTATTATACAATTTTCAAGTTGTAAGTAAGTGATATTTGCAGGGTGTTAGCTAGGGGAGGTGGTTTAGTTGATTTGAATCAACTTAATAATATTCATGCAAACCCAATGTGATGTATCATTTCCATTCACCTTATAAGTGTGTTTAAGATTTCTTATCGCTCAACTTGAGGTAGTTTTCTTCTGGTCCTTCAACAACACTGTTTGGAGCTAGACCCTTTTGCGTCCTTCCGGCAGTGCCTACTCCGAGTAAGTGACCACATGGTGTGGTTGTGCCCCACGAGCTCCTCCACATACCTTTTAAAACTCAACATATCCTCTAAATAATAACTTATGACTCAATTTTTATCCAGCCCATTTTCCCAACACCCTTCCCCTCTTTAGTAAACTAATGTCAAACAAATAATTATTATAACACTAGCTGTACCCTGCCAGCATTGGCGCTTGATGTATTGCAAAGTAAAAATGCAGTAGCATACGTTATTTTTTATTCATTATTAACATTCTCTTGTTGGTTAAGGTAACATCAATTTCACTCGCCTGCTCTATTGTATCTGTCACCTTTCTTTTTTTCCCTCTTCCTTGAGTCAAGGAGACCCTCTCATCCTTTGTCTAGCTCTCCTGCTCCTGAATCTTTCTGTCCTTCTATCATGATTGTTGACTTAAGCTCTGTGAAACTTTCACCTTCAGCTTTTCTACTTTCACCTTTTTAAAAACTTACTCTGCCTTTACTCGACGATTCGACTCCATCCGCCTTTTAGAACATTTTTGCCTTCTCTTTCGTACTTTCTCCTTTTACTACCACCTTTGCTTGTCGATTTCACCGGCTAATTAATAGCTTTTTGCCTTCTCTTTCACACATTACCCTTCCTTTCTGAAACCTACGCTGCATATCTTTGTCTGTTCCACCCGTTTTTAGTTACAATTACAGTAATCACTTTCAACTGATGGTGACAACACTTTACCCATTCTCCTGTTTCTAGGCCACTCTCGTCTTCTTCCGCCTATCGTAGTACCTGGATAGGTTGCAAAGGAATTCGCCTACCAGTACTCTAGCCTAGCCAAACCCTTTACTTCATTATAACTGATTACTCGGTAATTCAGCGCTAGTCCAGGGAAGCAGCTCTCGTGTTTCTGTGCCACTCCTGCCTTAGTCTCGTGGGGCAAGACCCTCATGCCTCCCCCTCTGCTCGGGGACAAAAGAGGGTCTGCGGACACTCGCCGTACTTCCAGGTTCTGGCGGAATGCAATCAGTGAAGAATCCACGTGACCTCAGTCGTAATGAATTTAATTGCAGCCTAATGTTGCGGTTAAAATATTTTTAATTTAATCCCAACTGCTGCCTGTGGTAGCTTTAGCTTGATCTGCGTTATTTCTAAGTTTGTCAAAAAAACAGTGGGTGAGCATAAAAGCAAAAATTTTCCCACTTCCCCTTGGGAGGAAACGAAATATCTTTTCCCTGCACGTTCTGCATGCCACCTTTGTAACCAATACCCTCCACAACACTTCTCAAACTTCTTTCAACGTTTCCATATCGCAGCAACCACACAGCTGACTAACTCGGTGGAGAGCTACGGCTAAATCATTTCAATTAGCAATAAATTAAATAGTTTGAGGTTGGTCATGTGATTGGTACAACCTGATTGGCTCTACGTACATTTTTGTAGAGAACCTGAAAACCCTACGTCTGTCCCCAGACCATTTCTCAGCGAAGCGGTATGGTAAAGGGTTTGGCAAGCGAGTCTACTGCCGCCTACTGTCCATTTTTTTTGTGCCGAGTTTGGTGGCTAATCAGTTCACCTCGCGCTCCAGCTTGCTGACCTGTTTTTGTGCCACTCCCTCCTACTGCCCATTTTTTTGTACCAGGTTTGGTTGCTAACGGGTACGCGGTTCGCGTATTGTGCGCCTGCGCTTTCTAGCTCATTAGCTCATGAATGATTCATGAATACATACGTTGTCATAAATACGCGTCGACGTCGGTCAAGGGTTGAGCACAAATGGCGAGCGAGCCTAAAACTATACTATTTTTATATGAATGATTTTGACTTCTAACACTGAAGCTACTGAAAAAAGGGCAAGTTTTTAAACTAGTGGTGTGCTTGAGCACAAATGGCGAGCGAGCCTTAAACTACACTATTGTTAAATTTGATTTTAACAACTAACACTCAAGCTATTAAAATAAAGTCGAGTTTTTAAATTACGTATGAGGTAAAGGGGTTTCAATGTCATAGTAACCGCTCCTGCAACAGTTTGAATTGAAAAAGAAGCAACAAAATCAAATCACGTTATTTAAAATTTTCTTTGTGATATTCTTAATAGTAGTTGTAACGCACAATACTTATGCAAGACTTACATTCGTGGTTCGTCTAGTGGACAATGCATTTTTAAGTAAATACTGTTGAGTATGGCTTATAACTGTGACAAATAGCACATTAACTTACCACCGCCACTAACTCGAATAGAAATGGAGCTCCCATAAGATTTTGAGTTTTAACCGCACACGCAAAACAATTCAAAGCCGTAAACAATTCAATTTCTAAGGTGATACGGGTAATGGTCGCTAAAGCGGAGGATTCTGTTTAGTGAAGTTTGGGACGGGGTCGAACGCGGAGCGAACACAAAAATACGGAGGGTCAAAGTACAAAATGACATACATACGTCCATATATATAAATAAACTAGTGGTGTGCTTGAGCACAAATGGCGAGCGAGCCTGATAGTTAGGTAACATAAAATGTTACTATATTTTAGCTTACTTCATGCAAACACTATAATAGCAGTTCATGCAAACACTATAATAGCAGTTATATGACATTTGATTTTAGCAAACAAATACAAAATCACTCTCTTACCTTATTAATGGTAACTTTTGTAGTATCAAACATCAACCATTCTGATAATCTCAATCATCAGTAACTCTTGAACAAGCTCTCAGCTACGATAAAAATAAACCAGTGTTATTATTTGTAATTTTAGCCAACAAATATGGAATTACTACTTACATCATTCTTGAGCATTGATAACTTCTGTAGTATCACATTGAAGTTACTTTGATTAGCTACCTTGAATTCTTGACAACAAGCTCTCACCTACAAAAACAAAAGACAATCAATTTTAGCACACAAATACACAATTACTTTCTTACCTCATTTTCTTGAGCAGTGGTAACTTTTGTAGTACCAAATTTTGAGCCAATCTGACTATTTGAATTTACCAGTCACTGTTAACTAGCTCTTAGCTACAAAAAAGAAAGGCCAGAGTTAATTTTACATATTTAGCTAACAAATATGGAATTGCGTACTTATCTCAGCTTCCCTCGAGAAGTAGTAGCTTCCATAGCATTAATACTACGGCATTCTGACTACCAACGGCTCTTGACAACCAACCACCGGCACTCCGTATCCCCCCATAAAACGGCGAAGTTTTGAAATTAAGTCTGGAAAAGGGTCTTCAATGCCATAGTAACCTGTCGAATCAACTTTTTGTGTCTTGAAAACAAGCGTTTTAGCAGGAATTTTCTCATACTTTGGAGCTTAAGTATAAAGTAAGGTTTGCTTAATGCTGTAGTTTCATAATAAACTGGAGTCAAGCCTAAATAGCCGTGTTTTTAGGTAAAAAAAGTTCCCCGCGCGCGCGTTTAAGAGCATACGTACCATCCATACATACATACATACGCTCGCCAATTACACATACACGTAAAGGTATATCAGTGCCATTGTAACAACTCGCTGCAACTGCTTGAATTGAAGGGGAAAAAACAACAACAAAACAATACACATTATTATTTTTTGTTGTTGTTGTTTTCCTTCAATTCAAGCAGTTGCAGAGAGTTGTTACTATGGCACTGAAATCCCTCTACCGTGTATGCGAAATTTAAAAACTGGACCTTATTTTCAGTAGCTTCAGTGTTAGAAGTCAAAATCATTCATATAAAAATAGTGTAGTCTTTAGGCTCGCTCGCCATTTGTGCTCAAGCACATCACTAGGTCATACTAGTGGTGTGCTTGAGCACAAATATCGGCGAGCCTGATAGTTATGTAACATAAAACTACAGAATTGTTACTATGTTTTACCTTAGTTCATGCAAACACTGTAATATCAGCAAACAATACAAAATCACTTTTACCTTATTAATGGTAATTTCCTGTAGTATCAAACATCTGCCATTCTGATACCAGTAACTCTTGGACAAGCTCTCAGCTACGATAAAAAAATAATAAATCAGTGTTATTATTTAATTTTAGCCAACAAATATGGAATTACTACTTACCTCAATTTCCTGAGTATTGATAACTTCTGTAGTATCAAATTTAAGTTACTTTGACTATGTGAATTACCTCACATTCTTGACAACAAGTTCTCAGCTACAAAAACAAAAGACAATCAATGTTAGCACACAAATACAAAATTACTTTCTTACCTCATTTTCTTGAGCAGTAGTAACATTTGTAGTATCAAATTTAAGCCATTGTGACTTTAAATTTACTAGACACTTTTGACAACAAGCTCTTAGCTACAAAAAAAGAAAGGCCAGAGTTATTTTTGCATATATAGCTAACAAATATGGAATTACGTACTTACCTCAGCTTCACTGGAGTAGTAGTAGTAGCTTCCTTAGCATTAACATTACGGCATTCTGACTACCAATGGCTCTTGACAACAAACAAGAGGCATTCCGTATCCCCCCTAAAACGGCGAAATTTTGAAATTACGTTCGGAAAGGGTCTTCAATGCCATAGTAACCGGTCTCAGCAACTTTTTGTTTTTTGAAAAACAAGGGTTTTCGCCGGAATTTTCTCATACTTTAGAGCTTAAGTTTAAAGTAAGGCTTGCAGAGTTTTTAGGAGAAATAAGTTTCCCACGCGCGCGTTTAAGAGGCATACGTACCATCCATACACACATATACCCAATTTTGCATGAACCACCTCTAACTGACTCGCTCGCTCCGCTCGCTCGCCAACTAATGATTTGCTTGAGCACAAATATCGAGCGAGCCTGATAGTTAGGTAACACTAGTGGTGTGCTTGAGCACAAATGGCGAGCGAGCCTGATAGTTAGGTAACATAAAATTAAGTATTGTTACTATGTTTTAGCTTAGTTCATGCAAACACCATAATAGCAGTTATGACCTTTTATTTCAGCAAACAAATACAAAATCACTCTCTTACCTGATTAATGGTAAATTTTGTAGTATCAAACATCAGCCATTCTGATAATCTCAATCACCAGTAACTCTTGAACAAGCTCTCAGCTACGATATAAAAAATAAACCAGTGTTATTATTTGTAATTTTAGCCAACAAATATGGAATTACTACTTACCTCATTCTTGAGTATTGATAACTTCTTTAGTATCAAATTTAAGTTACTTTGACAATCTGAATTACCTTGAATTCTTGACATTTTAGCACACAAATACAAAATTACTTTCTTACCTCATTTTCTTGAGCAGTGGTAACTTTTGTAGTACCAAATTTGAGTCATTCTGACTATTTGAATTTACCAGTCACTGTTGACAACAAGCTTTTAGCTATAAAAAAGAAAGGCCAGAGTTATTTTTGCATATTTAGCTAACAATATGGAATTAGTACTTACCTCAGCATCCCTCGAGTAGTAGTAGCTTCCTTAGCATTAATACTTTATGTGCTTACATACGCTTTTCAGAAGTAGTGATAGCTCTCTTAGTACTGACTACAGGTGGCTCTTGAACAAGCCGCACTTAGCCGGAAAAAAGGCGAAGTTTTGAATTTAAATCTGGTAAAGGGTCTCCAATGCCATAGTAACCGGTCGAATCAACTTTTTGTTTCTTGAAAAGCAAGCGTTTTCGCAGGAATTTTCTCACACTTTGGAGCTTAAGTATAAAGTATGGCTTGCTTAATGTTGTAGTTTCAGAATAAACTGGGGTCAAGCCCAAAAAGCCGTGTTTTTTTGAAGAAAAAACTTCCCCCGCGCGCGTTTAAAGGGCATACGTACAATCCATACATACATACATATATACATATATACATATAACATATACCCGATTTTGCATTATCCACCCCTAATACTGTCTCGCTCGCTTCGCTCGCTCGCCAAATAAACCTACAGTATTGCTACTATGTTTTATCTTAGTTCATGCAAACACTATAATAATACCAGCAAACAAATACAAAACCACTGTCTTACCTGATTAATGGTAACTTAACACTTGGACAAGCTCTCAGCTGCGATAAAAAAACCAAAAAAAACCAGTGTTATTATTTGTAATTTTAGCCAACAAAATATGGAATTACTACTTACCTCAATTTCCTGAGTATTGATAACTTCTGCAGTATCAAATTTAAGTTACTTTGACTACGTGAATTACCTCACATTCTTGATAACAAGCTCTCAGCTACAATAACAAAAGACAATCAGTGTTAGCACACAAATACAAAATTACATTCTTACCTCATTTTCTTGAGCAGTAGTAACTTCCGTAGTATCAAATTTAAGCCATTCTGACTATTTGAATTTACCAGTCATCATTTACAACAAGCTCTTAGCTACAAAAAAAGAAAGGCCGGAGGTATTTTTGCATATATTTGTCAGCTATATTATAGCTAACAAATATGGAATTACGTGCTTACCTCAGCTTCACTGGAGTAGTAGTAGCTTCCTTAGCATTAACATTACGGCATTCTGACTACCAATGGCTCTTGACAACTAACAAGCGGCACTCCGTATCCCCCCTACAACGGCGAAGTTTTGAAATTACGTTTGGAATAGGGTCTTCAATGCCATAGTAACCGGTCTCAGCAACTTTTGTTTGAAAAACAATGGTTTTGCCGGAATTATCTCATACTTCGGAGCATAAGTTTAAAGTAAGGCTTGTTTAATGCTGTAGTTTTAGAATACACTGGGGTCAAGCCTAAAAAGCCGATTTTTTAGGAGAAAAAAAGTTCCCAGCGCGCGTTTAACTTCCATACACACATAGTACTGTCTCGCTCGCTTAGCTCGCTCTCCAACAAATATCCCCGATTTTCAATTGAGTTACCCCTGATAGTGTCTCGCTCGCCTCACTTGCTCGCCAATTATTGGCGAGCGAGCGAGACAGCATTAGGGGTATGTGTGTAACAATGATACGTATGCCCCTAAAATGCGCGCGCGGAGAACTTTTTTCAAGGTAATTTTGTATTTGATTGCTAAAATTAAGGTCTTTTGTTTTTGTAGCTTTGAACTTGTTATCAAGAGTTACAAGTAATTCAGATAGTCAGAATGGCTTCAATTTGATACTACAGAACATACCAATACTCAGGAAATTTAGGTAATAGTAACTCCATATTTGTTGTCTATGAATTACAAAAATACCACTGGCCTATTTTTTTTTGTAGCTGAGAGCATGTTCAAGAGTTACTGGTAATTGATGTAGTCAGAATGGCTTAAATTTCATAATACAGAGGTTACCATTATTCATGTAAGAGTAATTTTGTATTTCTATGCTAAAATTAATGTTCAACTGCTATTATACTACTGTTTTTAATTGAACTAAGTTTAATATAAATTATGTAGTAGCAATACTGCAGTTTATTTAAACGCGTGCGTGGGAAACTTTTTTTCCCTAAAAAATCGGCTTTTTAGGCTTGACCCCAGTTTATTCTGAAACTACAGCATTAAACAAGCCTTACTTTTTTAAACTTAACCCTTTGCGTACGACCGTCACGCATTCGTGACCGCCGTAACTTAACGCGCGCGTACGATGGTCACGAATCTGTGACACACCGGGTGCGTCAAGAGAATACGGCTGTCACGAATTCGTGACAAGCTCTTTTTTGCTCTGCTATTACAGTTACAGAGCGCGTAGCGCGCTAAAACTTTCAGTAGCTTACATAGTATACATTTTGCGATCTCTAGTCTACAAAATAAGTCTTATAAAATAAGTATAACTTATATCAAGTGCACCAGTGTCTAGCTATTTTCAAATAGAACATCTACTAAGAAGTAAAGGCCTAAAGTAGCTAGAAATAAGCAAACTAAAACTAGAACTTACACTTGGGTGTGAATAAATATAAGCTAAAAAAATAGCTAACAAACTATGGCCTCCTCGATAATTCCAACTAAGTTTGTATTCAAAACAACTCTATAAACTATAAACTAACGAATTACCATAGCTACAACGCTAGAGGCCGATTATTTGAGGGCCTAACACAAACGAAACACTCGCCCGTTTTCTTTTTCCACGTGTCGAACTCCACAGGTAAAACGTCGTCGTCTCGGGCAACTAATTGGTTTTACGGCGTGCGCGTATTTAATTACATATTTGCTCGCCCGCGTTCGTCCGCAAAGGGTTAAGCTCCGAAGTATGAGAAATTTCCGGACACAAAAAAGTTGCTGAGACAGGTTACTATGGCATTGAAGATCCTTTTCCAAATGTAATTTCAAAACTTCCCCGTTTTATGGGGGACACAGAGTGCCCCTTGTTTGTTGTCAAGAGCCATTGGTAGTCAGAATGCCGTAATGTTAATGCTAGGGAAGCTACTACTACTCCAGTGAAGCTGAGGTAAGCACGTAATTCCATATTTGTTAGCTAAAACATTACTCTGGCCTTTCTTTTTTTGTAGCTAAGAGCTTGTTGTCAATGATGACTGGTAAATTCAAATGCAGAATGGCTTAAATTGGATACTACGGAAGTTACTACTGCTCAAGAAAATGAGGTAAGAATGTAATTTTGTATTTGTGTGCTAACACTGATTGTCTTTTGTTATTGTAGCTGAGAGCTTGTTATCAAGAATGTGAGGTAATTCACGTAGTCAAAGTAACATAAATTTGATACTACAGAAGTTATCAATGTACTCAGGAAATTGAGGTAAGTAGTAATTCCATATTTGTTGGCTAAAATTACAAATAATAGCACTGGTTTATTTTTTTATTGTAGCTGAGAGCTTGTGCAAGAGTTACTGGTAATTGAGATTATCAGAATGGCAGATGTTTAATACTACAAAAGTTATCATTAATCAGGTAAGAGAGTGATTTTGTATTTTGTTTGCTGAAATAAAAGGTCACTGCTGCTATTATGGTGTTTGCATGAACTAAGCTAAGGCAATACTTAGTTTTATGTTACCTAACTATCAGGCTCACTCGCCATTTGTGCTCAAGCACACCACTAGTATAGATTGGAATGGGAACCAGGGAGCCCTGAAGATGAGGCAATTTTGTTTCTCTCTCACTTCTGTAAGTTTCAATCAAGTAATTTATGATTTCTTGACAGAGCATGAATACATTTGTATTATTTATTAGCCAAATTATGGGATTTATATAGCGTACTGTTTATTGTTTAATTGTTCTATATAAACACAAATTCTTACTATTCCTTACATAGCAAGACTGAGTGAGAGTATTCAGAGAGTGTGTAGAGACGTGTAAGATTCTAAGATCGCATCTTACTAAAGTCAAAGATACTATACCAATTACCACAGAGTCATCCATTGTGTACAGTATACCCTGCAGTTGTGGTAAAGTATACATAGGTAAAACCACTAGAAGGCTTGAGCAGAGAGCGAAAGACATCATGATGCTTGTAAGAGAGGTGACGAGAAGGTTTCAGTCATTGCTGAACATGCTTGGCAGCAGCATCACCCCATTAAATGGGAAGATGTGAGAGTTGTAGACAGAGCCAGTAAGAATCGTGATTTGAAGATCAAGGAAGCTCTACACATAATGATAACACCTGATAACAAGTTTAACAGAGACATAGGTTTTGAGCTTCTAGGATGCTGGTTATCCATGCTGCGTGCAAATCACCCTCCAGGATATATTACACAGTAAGCATCCTCCAGAAATCGTGCTGTTTACATTGTGTTACTATATCACCACGGAGAGTTCGGCCTATGTTGACTCCTGAAGAGGACTTCGGCAAGAAGTCGAAATGTCGGGTGAAGTTTTAATTACAATATTGGCTGTTAGAACGAGAAAAAATTGCTATTATTACAAATGAAATACTTACAACTTTATTTTCATAAATTAGCCCTACTCAATTTGTATACAACTATTGTGGCCCAAGCCATTACTTCCACTATACATGATGCAGAAGAAGTTGGATATAAAACAGAGGTTTATGAAAATTCTCGAGGATTAGAATTTCACTTGAGTGGCCTACCGGATGTAAAAGTCATTGTTGATATTGTTGAAGCAATAATGACCGGTAAGTGTGATAAGAAAGCCACATTTTTAACCTAATAACCTAATGGTTGTTTTATTGTGGGTAGAATAGCAATGAACTTCCCCAGCACAAAATATAGATGGTGAAACATTAATTTGATGACAAAAGGAAAGCTTGAGTACATTTGCCCCTTAAAGTAGTACATTAATGTATTCCTGATGAATTTTACAAGGTGGAACTAGTTAGTTTGTGCTAGTATATTATCATAAATGGACACATTTTCTTCTAAAGTAGATTGTGTGTGTGTCAATTTTGTGTATTGTGTTCTTCCAGTATCTAGTAATGCTGAAGCGTTCTGTTATTTTTAGGTCTTCTAAATAAAAACAATATTTTGGTAAATAAAACCAATTTTGATGTTGTTAAAACCACACAAGAAAGACATTATAAAAACTTCAAGTTTTTATTCCCTCTCGACAAATATCTGGTTCAGTACATATACCGGTAGGTATGAATATTATTCGTAGTAAATGTAAGTGTAATTAACCCTCAGCGCGCATGCGCGAGAGGGTGAGAGTTGTCGTCTTATCTTTTTGTCCTGTCTGTCACGCTCTCATGTTGGAGATTAAATGTTGGCTTAGGTATTTCATTGTGCTACTTTTCTGAATTTTGGGCTGATTTTTGAGAAAACACAAAGTTTCCAGCTCCACGTTGGTATTAGCATTTGTGAGTAACACCCCCTGTCATCACATCGTGATCAGGTTAGCTAATAATTTCTTGCAGTCTGCAGTAGCTTATAATTATACATAATATACATAATATACCAGTGAGTGTCGCTGGCCAGTTTAGCTTCTCTTATGACACTTTGTTTACATGTTCATCACTCGAGCTATATTGATGCCTCATTAGAATAGCCAATCAATTATTCTTTTGTCTGATATTATATTGTAGTAGCGTGCTAGTGTATAGTAGCACTGAGGGTTCGCACCTTTGGTGCTTCATTTCTCATTAGCAAAGCAAAAATAATCATAATTTTATAGAGTCCTTAGCATTCACAATGATTTTTGACCAATGAAAACCTCACACTTATTGCTGAGAAAGCAAATGGGACTTTATTTGGGTATAAATTTGTTGAACACAACTAGAAAAATACACTTTTCTGGGTGGTACACTAGATGTAGATTAATGCGTAGAGTTAATATAAGTTAACCAGTGGGAACGGGCATAGCAGAGTGGTAGCAGGTAAGGGGTCGGAGGTAAGCGAGCAGGCGCATAAGTAGGAGGTGGAGCATATCCCACACGTGGGCCATTACAAGCGGAGAACGCAGTGGCAAGTGTCACCCGGCCATTGAGAGACAGTGCACAGAATAATGAGTAGAGCAGAAGAGAATAGCATGGAGTTATCGGACGCGCTTCTGGACGATCTCACCGGAAGGCTGGAGGCAAGGCTAGAGGCAAGACGGAGGGAGCGCGATGGGAGAAGTGAGGCAGAGCTTGGTGAGCAATAAATAGGGGTGGTGCTTAACTAAGGGCAGCCTCGTGCAGCTATCTTCTACCCGCGGTGGCAACTGGGGTGTGACTTAACGGCGGCGAGAGTGTAAGGCCAGCAGAGTTGTGATAGGAGAAGGTAGAACAGAGGGCGATTAAAGGCTGAAAAAAAAAGAAAAAAAAAGGGGACTGAGGCTAGTGGGTTGCGAGGGCGGAAGCCAACTGTGGTGCGGGAGCTGAAACTAGCTGTGTTGCTGGGTTGCTGAAGCTAGCTGTGTTGCTGGGTTGCTGAAGCTAGCTGTGTTGCTGGGTTGCTGAAGCAAGCTGTGTTGCGGGGTTGCTGAAGCTAGCTGCGTTGCTGAAGCTAGCTATGTTGCGGAAGCTAGCGGGTTGCCGAAGCTAGCGGTGTGGCAGAAAGCTAGCGGTGTGGCAGAAGCTAGCAGTGTGGCAGAAGCTAGCTGTGGGGCGGAAGCTAGCTGTGGGGCGAAGCCAGCTGTGGGGCGAAGCCAACCGTAGGTCTAGAGCTAGCTGAGGTGCTGAAGCTGACCCAGTTGCTGAATTTAGCTGTGTTGCGGAGGCTAACGGGTTACTGAATCCTACTTAAACACCCACTAATTGCCATCTTTTGCCTACATATTCCTTCTTACTACAGTATTTATTTTTTACCCGCATCTGACTCAGTACGCTAGCTGCAGCAGCCTCACCAGCGTGACACTGCTAGCATCAGCCTCTGCGAGACTGCTGCAGCTAGCCTGGTGGGGCTGGACATCAGACAAGACCCATCAGAGGAGGGTGCTGGGTCTGAGAGCGTGCAAGAGATGGCAGATAGGCTGGCAAGGGCTAGTGGAGCAAGTGGGAAGCCCGAGGACACGGCCAAGAAGACAGGTCCAGTGAAGCTGGGGGCAGGGCTGGCTGCAGTGCCAGCAGTACTAGCCAGAAAAATTCAACGGGGTGAATATATCGAATTTGCCGAGCTGCCACCTGCATTACCAGAAGGATCCCCAATTGGTGTGCAGTCTAGCGAGCAACTGCTGATTGTCCAGGCAGCGGACTACCGAAAAGCAAGACGCAGAGTACCGGATGTGATAACCTGGACGAGATGTTTCATCCTGTACATTGGCACGGTGGCAACGAAGGACCCGAATAGGTTGGTCGATTTCTTGGGCTACATGGATGCGATTGTGAGGGCAGCCCATGGCCGGCTTGCGAGAAATACGATCGACGGTTCCGACAAATGGTGGCTGGTGATGAGCATCTGAAGTGGGCAACGCTGGATGCGGGGCTGTATACGGAGTGCTTTACAGCGCAAGCACTGCCGGTGGCAGCAAAAGACTCGATGAAAGGGGGGCAAGCGGGACACACGGGGTCCAGAAAGAGGCAGAGGGAGCCAGCAGAGCTGGAACAAGACCGGGCAGAGGCTGGAACCCCAATATGCGGAAAGTATAACAAATACAGGGAAGACTGCAAGTTCGGTGCCCGATGCCGGTACCTCCATGTGTGCAGCAAGTGCAGGGGTGCACACACAGTGTCACAGTGCCAAGCACCCTCAAGGGAGTGAAGAACAGAATTTGAAACACTCTGTTATCATATCTTGTGACAGCTATCACATCACAGTTCAGTGTTGTAGAAAAATGTTTTGCTATTAAAATAGGCATTAGGACCAAGGATTAGGCGGATAAGTTAGGCGTATATACAGGGAGCTATAGAAAAGGGGGGAGGTTGTTTTGGGAAAAGGGTGAAGGTAGGGATAAGCGGCCATTAAGGAGAGAATTATAAGTCTAAATAAATAGGGGGAGGGACAGACAATAGAGTTATGCTTATAAAGATTTAAAAAAATTAAAAAATAAAATAAATTTTATAAGGGTCAGTCTAATGAAGATGTGCCTGACTTGCAGGGTGTGGCACTAGCTGGCAGGTGCAGGAGCTGGAGAAAAGGTTTAGTGCTGTCCAGTGCAAGTTGCCAGCGGAAGCGCAGCAGATACACACCCCTCTTCAGGCAGAGGCATGGCAGAGGATTCTGGCAGATCATCCAGACAGACAGCTAGTTGAATGGATGGTGCGAGGCATACGGCAGGGCTTTCGCGTGGGATTTCAGCAGGACCCAGGAGTCCTGAAACAAACCAAGCAGAACCTGTCATCGGTAAAGCAACATCCAGGAGTACCTTGACAGAGAGCAGACAATCGGCAGAGTGTTTGCAGTGGGAAAGCTGGGGCAGGCGGCTAAGCTAGGGGTACACTGTAGTCCATTTGGAGTCATCCCCAAGAAGGGCAAGGCAGGGCGGTGGCGCCTAATAGTGGACTTGTCGTCACCAGCTGGCAGCAGCGTAAACGATGGAATCAGTGCAGAGTTGTCCTCGCTATCGTATACATCGGTAGACGAGGTGATGAGAAAAGTACTAGAGCTAGGCAGAGGAGCAAGAATGGCAAAGGCGGACATCAAACAGGCCTGTTGGAACATTCCAGTGCATCCCGAGGACAGGGGGCTCCTGGGCATGCAGTGGCAAGGAGAAGTATTAGTGGATGGATGCCTGCCATTTGGCCTGCGGTCAGCCCCCCTGCTGTTCACAGTTGCGGCAGACCTACTGCAATGGGCAGCGTGTGCAAGAGGGGCAACATGAGTCAGGCATTACATTGATGACTTCATTACAGTTGGAAATGGGAATGGGGATGATTGTAGGCAGAATTTCTTGCTGTTGAAACAGGTGTGCAAGGAAGCAGGTATGCCAACGGAGCCAGAGAAAGATGAGAGTCCGGCCACAGCGATTGTCTTTCTGGGGATGGAGCTGGACTCAGAGAAGCTGGAGATTAGACTACCGCAGGAGAAACTGGATAGGCTGAAACAGACTCTGTGTGAAGTGAGGGGCATGAAGGCTTGTCGCAAAAGGCAGATGCTGTCAGTGATAGGCATATTGAGCCATGCATGCAAGGCAGTGCGAGCAGGTAGATCCTTTGTGAGGCGGTTGATTGACTTGTCTGCAGGAGTGCAGCATATTGACAGGTTTATAAGACTCAGCAGAGAGGCCAGAGCTGACATTGAGTGGTGGCATCAGTTCGGGCAGGAATAGAACGACACAGCCATGATGTGGCATGTGAGTAGAGGGAGCCCGGAAGTTGTCCTAATGTCTGATGCATCGGGATGTTGGGGGTGTGGTGCATGGTGGGGGAGACCAGGTGGTTCCAGCTGCAGTGGCAAGGGCTGGGGGAGAGTCAGCCACCTATGGTATCACAGCTAAGGAGCTGCTGCCGATAGTTGTGGCAGTTGCCGTGTGGGGTAAGGCGTGGCAGGGCAAGGCGATGGTAGTACGGTGTGATAACATGGCGGTAGTAGCCATTGTCAACTCTGGGTCAAGCAGGGAGGCAGAGGCCATGCATCTGAGAAGATGCTTGGCGTTTCTGGAGGCAAAGTGGGCCATCCAGTTGTGGGCAGAGCATGTGAAAGGGGTAGACAATGAAGTGGCTGATGCACTGTCAAGAAACAGACGTGACTTAGTGTTTCAATTATGCCTACAGATGACGCAAAACCCAGAGGTAGTGAGCGAGGAGATTCTTCAGGTGGTAGTCAGGGAGAGACAAGCGGGGGTAAAGCCAGACTGGAAGAAACTGTGGAGAAGCTCTTTTGAAAGGGAATTGCAACATCAACAGAGCGGACATACGGAGTAGCTCGACGGAGGTACTTGAAGTTTTGTGAGAGATATAGCTGGCCGCCCCTCCCTGTGGCAGAAAAAGTGCTGTGTCAGTTTGTGGCCTTTCTGGCAGGGGAGGGGCTAAGGCATAAAGGCATACTTGGCAGCAGTAAGGCAATTGCAGGTGGAGGCAGGTAAGGGCGACCCGCACATTGGTGCCATGGCAAAGTTAGGTCAAGTGGTTCGAGGAGTGCAACGGCTGAGGTCAGAGCAGGGAAGAATACAGAGGCAGAGAAAGCCAATGACAGCCCAGATACTGGAAGTCCTGAGAGTCAGCTGGAGCTTAGCACCAGGAGGGGTGGATGCTAAGATGCTATGGGCAGCTGCTGCTCTGGCATTCTTTGGCTTTATGAGATCAGGAGAGCTGACGGTACCATCAACAAGAGGATTCAACCCGGGGGCGCACCTAAGCTGGCAGGATGTAGCCACGGATAGCCTGACGGAGCCAACAGTGTTGAAAGTTCGACTGAAGATGTCGAAAACAGATCAGACGAGGCAGGGTTGTACCCTGGTGGTAAGTCGTACTGGAGGCAGACTGTGTCCAGTGGCAGCAGTGCTGGGCTTTATGGCAGCGGCTGGTCGCAAGTAGTGTCCGTTGTTTCAGTACGCATCCGGCAAGCCCTTTACACAGGCGGGCTTCGTGGTGGAGCTGAAGTCAGCACTAGATTGGCAGGGGGTGTGCAGCGTGGGCTATTCAGGACATAGCTTCCGGATCGGGGCGGCTACGGCAGCAGCAGAGGCGGGAATTGGGGATGCAGTAATTCAGCAGCTCGGACGGTGGAGAAGTGCAGCGTACAAGGGATACGTTCAGTTGAAGCGAGAGTCATTGGCTGGAATCTCAAGGCAGATGTTAGGCCAGAAATCCGGTGGTGAGCAGCATTTCACAGCAGCTCAGCAGGAGGGCCAGAGAAGTCGTCAGTCTAAAACAAGTGTCAACAAAACAAATGCATTGTGAGCATGTATGCCTCTGTGGTGCTATTGTGTCATTAAAAAAAAAAAAAAAAAAAGGGTGAAGATGTGTGAGATGGAATAAAAAGGGGGGGGGGGGGTTAAGTGGGGAGAAGGGAGATAGCCCTACATTTAGGGGGGAAATTGGCAAGGTTTTTGCCAGGGCAGGGCAAAAAGAAAGTCCCAAAGGTAGGGCTAGGCCTCAGCATGACAACAGGGCAGAGAGAGGGAGAGACTAATAAGCCCCTCTCAGGCGCCATGCAGCAGAAGTAGGTAAGGAGGCATCAGAAACAGGAGGCCTCAGAAGCAGGAGGCCAAGCGGACCTGCCCACAGAGAAAAGTAACTTCCCCACCTATACCAGCAAATCCCACAGTTAGCAGGCAGGAAGAGTGACCACAAGGTTAATTACTATTATGTGTAGCTCATGAAATCTATTCATCTTCCTTGCAGTTTCTTAGGCTTACCTTGGCTACTTCACTGTCACTTATCCAGTACTAACAACTGTTCAACAGTCTTGTGAAATGCAGACACTTCTTGAAATGAGATATTAAGGCAATATAAATTTTGTTTGTGTTTTAAGAATTTTATGGCATGTGTAAATATATTGTGCTAATTTTAATAAAATTACTATATCACCTAAGTTGCAGAATATTGCTTTGTACACCTGCACTTCCTTTTCAAGCTTAACATGAGCGAGATGAAAGTGTGAATTTTATAGGAATTTAGCATCCACTGACGTATTCTGGATTTGATACAATTTGTGTTGTAGAAATTGAGAGCATTATATCAAACAAAAAGTATAAGCTAGCAGCTAATAATTAAGTCATTAACCCTCAGCACGCATGCGCGAGAAGGTGTTGTCCTGTACCGAGGGTTTGCATCTTTGGTGCTTCATTGTAAATGTACATGCATACTATTCAAAATTTGTATAATGGTCTAGTGTTTTATTAGTAAGACCTTCATGGACACATGAAGAGTTATGGCAAGCTTCAAATGAAGAAAGCTTGGAAACTCTGCTAGAATTTGGAAGATATTATCTTATGAATGACCTCAATGTAGCCTGCTTGGCAGATGGACATATTGATCCTACAATGGTAAGTTACAATGGCTATATTTCTCAATAGAATACAACATGTATTATTAGGCATCGGCCATCAGATCTACCATCTTGCAAGCATTGCCGGGGAAACTTTCTCCTTTATTTGTCCCAAGGAATAATTTTCATAACATGGTTCATTTACAGAAAGGAAAATCGTATGGCTTTCTCATGCCAAACCCACAAACTGTTGGTAGTACTCCAGTTCATGTTATATTTCAAGTAAGTTACTGAACTTATTGTTGTGACAATAATTACAGAAATGTTTAGAGTTTGAGGGCCTATGAGTATGAAATAAAAATAGAGACGGTAGAGCAATCGCACTTTAAGAAATTAATATGCAATTAAGTAGCCAGTAAAGTAACAGATTATGTATAAAGTGCATTTGTGTACATGATTAACACTTAATTACATAACATCTTAAAAACTAGACAGAGTAATTGAATTATCACTTAATACCTTTAAGAGCAGCTATCCTTAAGGTATACCGTAATGCTTGCCCAATCTGTAACTTATAGTGAGCTCTCTATGCTTTATAGCTCATTAATAATTAGATTCAATGTATTTTAAGAATGTAATTAAAATTATTACATTTTTTAAGGAATATAATAGTAGGCTATAGTTTCTTCATCATTTTGTGATGAAGCACAATATTAGTAATCCAATTAAAATATGTTGTGTCAGAGTTCTATTTTTATGTGTAATAGTTTAGCAAAGATAACAGCTCCATGTTGTCCATTTTTCTACAAATTCTTGAAAAGTTAATTGAGGTATATCAAATACTTTACAAAATTTCTATTTGATTTTTTAACTTAGTAATCTTTACCTGTGTCTGTCAGGAAATTAAATTGTTTACTCCATTTGTTTCTATGATCTGAATGTGGTATGATGTAATGGCAGTGGTTCTTGATGTTCTTTCAATGATTCAGTCATTCTCAGCTAAAATAATTATAATAATAGCAAATATTCTTGGTTCTAACAATCAAATATTATGTTAACTAAAATTTAACCCTACATTTCGACTCCTTACCGAAGTCCTCTTCAGAAGTCAACAAGGTCAAACTCTCTGAGGCAGTATAAAAAACACAAAATAAACAGCAAGATAACATGACAGTACGCTTACTGTTTATTATATCCTGAAGAGTGACATTACACCCAAGTACATACATACATACATACATACATACATACATATATACATACATACATACATAGTTTAAGTATGAGGTTAAATACAGCATTTTTTAAGTTACAGACTTTCTCATGACTTACCATGCATTAGTCAATAAGTCAAAATTTTAAGTTTTTTAAATACAAGAAAGTGCTCCATTTAATGAATTGATAAGTTAATTTTTTTAGTTCATTCAATTATTACTTTTTCCTGCATTTTATTTCAGATTCCATGCTTTGATGAATTGCGCACAAAGGAATGTCTTGGGTATACTATTTTATGTTTCCACAACAGTCACGATGAAGGTGGTTCTTTCAACATTATAGTCCTGAGTCAGAAATGCCATCCCAATAAAGTTATTGGTACTATTCATGAATTTTTGAGAAATACTTATGAAAACGTAATAGCACCCAGTCATTTCAGACAGGTTTTCTCTGAGGCTAAAAAATCTGTAGAGAAAGACCTTATCTTCAACACAAAAACTGAGTTAGATATTTCAAGGCAGTTCTGGAGAGGTGTACAGAAGGGAGATATAGATTATAATGAATCAAAACAGAATCTCATTGCTCTAAGTACTCTCAGTGATGTGCACTTCAGACATCTTTATCATTCAGGAATTCTAGATGTCCAATCTAGGAAGATGTTAATTGTAGTACTATACAACAAGGAAGTTCGTGATATGAAGTTAAATGTGGACTGTTTGATTCAGTATCATCTCATAAATCAATTAACTAAAAACTTAGAATCTGCTTGTTTATAGACTTATAATAATATTATAACTATGAAGCGTTATAGTTAGTGTACAAGTCGTATAACTTATGGTAATGTGTGAAATACATACACACATCTCCACTTATGTATGAAAGTGATGCTTACAAGGCTGTATTTAGAAGTTCATTAACTAGTCTCTATTACTCTTTACTTTGCTAGTGCAATTAATCTGTGAGTGTGTGACTTATAAAAGGAAGCCATTTTGATGTATGAATGGTCAGCTACAATCTTTGGCCAATATGTGGCTTCTTGTTGGGTAGACTCAAGCTCACTCCCAGCTGTGCAATGTTGGGCTTTCTATTAATACAATTACGTTTACTAGCAATTACCCCACCACACAGTGGCGCTTGACGTATTGTGAAGTATGAATGCAGTAGCATAAGTTACTCTTATTCATGGCTATCATTCTCTACAGTTGGTTAAGGTTTACATCAGCCTTACTCTCCTGCTCTATTTATTCCTGGACTATCTAATTATTATTGTATCCTCCACCTTTCTTTTCCCCCCATCTCTTCCTTCTTGAGTCAAGGAGTCCTTTCTCTTCCATTGTCTACCTCTCCTGCTCGTAAATCATTCTGTCCTATCCTGATAATGGACTTAGGCTAAGTGAAACTGTTAACTCCTGCTTTTCTACTTTCACCTTTAAGTTAGGCTGCCATTACTCGACGATTCGATTCCACCCGCTTTTTAGTGCAATATTAATCGTACCCGTTTTGCCTTCTTTTCGTAGTTTCTCCTTTTTACTGCACCGCCTTTCCTCGTCGATTCCACAGGCTATTTTTTTGCCTCTGTTTCGAAGCTTACGCCGCCTATCCTCGCCAGTTCCACCCACTTTTTGTTGCAAATTGCCTACACTTTACCCGGTTAGTCTGACATGCGGCTAGGGAGAGTTGGTAAGGAACGTCATACGCAATAGCGCCAAACACGCTAGCAAATCAAAGCAAGGAACGGTTATGAACCAATGGTTATAGAGTTTCTATATATACCTAGCTAGCTCTTCCATCCCCCTTTGTTTTCAATTAGCTAACTAACCAAAATTATACCTTGTAGCTATATTTTTAGGAAGGTGATTCATTTCATTATTTTGTTCAAATGCTCACTGTAAAGAATATCCAATACAAACCAGCTTATATCACTAAATTATTGATACACTCTACCATAGACATATACCTATTTTATGAGCTATTCATATTGTAGATTGGAATAAACTAAGTTTACTGTAACTTATTGTGAACCATGTGCACCTGCTGAATCTTCTGGTCCTTCGTGTATTTCAGCTCGCATAAGTTGCGCCATTGCGAACACCTATGATAATACGAACTAAAGGTATCTACTTAGTAAAAGTGTCCAGTTGCATCATCTATGATGGATAACCAGAATGTAATCATGACTCAACATATCTTCCTAGGGTTATTTAGTAAAGAATATAAAATGCCAATCAGCACTGTAAGTCTGTTAGTTTACCATACCAACGTTGGATTCCACTCTACTATTTGTCCATTATCTTCTTCCAAGTGTGAACTCATCACAAAAACCTTTTTCCCAATCTATTAAATTCACAATAAATCAGTGCATAACAACATTAACTTAATGCACGTATAGCTATGTTACTAGTAAAAACACTGATTTTATTTGGATTGACTATGATGCTTACAAAGAAGTTTTTAATGACAGTCTATGATCTGAAATACATAGAATATAAATAAATATTGGCAACCTCATCAGACAGCTCCTGATTGTTAATCAAGCACTACAGACTCCAGGAAAGGGAACATGAACAGCTGTCTTTTAGAGATATTTATTTTATCACTGTAACAAATTCAAGTATAACAATATGAAATACCTTACCGACCATAAACACTCACATACTAACAGAAATGGATTACTAGATAACTTCTGCTAGTATAATGAGCAGTCTGAGGAGACACCCATGATAAATAACAAAGTGATAAATAATAGTCCCAACCAGTCTATACACTATTTTTTCCACACGATGAAGAGACTCTAAATAATGGTAATGTGGATAATTGGATCAAATTATGAATAGCTATAGCAATTTTAATATACCTATACTTCAATTCTTGTTTACAAAGAAGAAATTGTAATAGATATTTCAGAATAAATACATCTACCTTAACTAACGATTTAGTACCCTTAGTGACATGAACAAAGAGCAGAGAAGGCTGAGAAGACAGTCTCATCACGGATATAAGTCCAGTTCTTCCCCAGCTTAGGACCATAATATTATTATTGTTACTTGAATGTTGTATGAGTTAGTAACTATGCATAGTGTACTCTATTAGAGCTCAACATGTTAACAATGGACACTTGGAACTTTGTGTGTCTTATTTTGTTATCATGATTACTATTCATTATTCCATTACTTACTCATTATTTATGTTTTGTGGTTTCCTGAAGCAGAGCCTCTCTTACTACACTTTTTGCAAACAATCATTCTGTGTGTTCTATCAATAGTTCTTTGTCATTGTAACAATAGTAGTCCTTTGTGTGATCTTTATATTTATTCAGTTGTAACAATAGACCTTTGTGTGATCTTTATATTTAATCAGTTGTTTTATGTTCAGTTGTCAGTTGGTGCTGTTCTTGTAGTTGTCAGTCCATCAAGTGCTCCTCAGTTTTGTTACTTCGTTTGTTTTATCTTGCTCAGTCTTGTATACATTGCTAACTATTATATTTCAAATCAACTTTAACTGATAGTGATCTATATAACTAGCTAGTTGAACTCTAAATCAAGCACAATGCATGTGAGGCAAATTATCTAGTTACTTGTTTAACTGACATACGTAGAACATAATGTATATGACATGTGTTCATCCTCTAGGCTTTGTGAAAAATGTCACACACTCAGTTTCAACCTGGAATGGATAATTCATATTAAAAAAGGAAATGTTACACACATTAACATGAAAATGATCACCAAGTGTTTATATGAAGTCTTTTATCAGTTAGATCGAAACAAAATGAATTCATCCCAAAATACAACAATTGTATTATTATGAAATGAATAAAAAACCGTATCATTTGAAGTAGCCTGCAATTCAATATAAAGTTCGAATACTCCTTTTTTAAGGTTGTTGGGCAAACCATACACATTACTATTGTTATTATTAAAATTTATAACTATGTACGCTGGCATGTTTAACATCATGCATTACGTCTGCTTCACCATTACTTCATTAGCATTTGCCTTCACACTCACTATCTCATAGGAAAAGCATACTATAATAAGTAACTTAATAAATAATTATTTATCTTACTCTGATTTTCACAAGACAAGAGGAGTAAAATAATTGTGAGCATCAAACTGGTCTCCTGGTAGGAGTGACATAGGAATTGCCGCATATAAATGAAAGATATGCATACTACTGACTACAATTGTCTTAATTTAGTTTACATGAATAGTTCAAATCCAAAGTCACTGCAGCCACCTTGAAGAACTCTTTTCTAGCACTGTAATATTCTTTTCCCCCCCAAATTGATGGTTGCAATTCCACTATTCTCAGAATCTGTTAACAGTATCAGTAATAATAATTATGTTCATTTACATATACTTCAAACGTGCTATATTAGCTATAGCTTCTAGTTAGTCTGGCTACTTTCTTTACCTATGCTAACTTACTCTCCCTAGTCGCTTCAAAGCTAGTACTGCGCCGAACCGACAGCTCCACGTTTCCTCTAAAATCATTCCGAAATTCAAAAAGTAAAGTCGCTCAGAGAGAAATCAACCTAATTAGTCAATAATCTCAGCGTGACAGACAAATAGACTGACGGGAAGGCGGGCAAAAGAAGGAAAAAACCCCGACTACAACAACTCTCTTGTGCACGTGTGCTGAGGGTTTAATGATTGACCTATACCAGCGGCGCCTTCTTAAGGAATGCCACAATTTTCTAATCACTTGATGTTAAATTGTAAAGTGGATTGAGATAAATTTGAGTTTATTGCGAGCGGCAGAATATTCAGCGCGTGGTAAAAATATTTCTGGTGCAGATATAAAAATAGTGAGCGGTTCATATTATTATTATACAGGTGAGTGGGTATAGAATTTTATGTCAAGTTAATCATAATTACTATTTTAATAACGCTACTAGCTATTGTAGCTTAACAATATTAGACTAATAAATCTGGCTCAAAACACTTATAGCTAATTGGCCAAAAATTGATTTATATTTTGGGCTTTATGTAACTAAATTACAATAGTAGTTTAACTGAAGTCATCCAAACCAAAGTTGTATTGCTACATTCATTTACATCATTAATAATGTACAATTTCATATCACTTACTGCAAATATGCTAATAATAACAAGGGTGTATAACTTTGAATAATTATTTTGTTTACACTTGAGAAACATGTGCAGGATCGGTCCGTAAGGCCAGGAAATTTGAACTCTGCACACATCAATTAAAAGGCCAGGAAATTTGAACTCTGCACAGATCAATTAAATAAACTTAAGACATTAATCAACCGAGGCAGGTCAAGTTGTACTAATCACTAATTAAAAATCTTGCTTATAATAGAGTGAGTTTACCTTAAAGTTTTTTGAAGTCGTGCATTGTGGTATTATTTTCAGGAAAGTAAGATGCAAATGATGTGATTTGTTGTGTTGCTGCTGTTGTTTGGACTTAACTTCTACATGTGGCAATTGTGGTGAAATAAATTCATGAATATGAAGTTGCAAACTACGAAAGTGTTACAGTAATGAGTGAGTTTACAGTAGCTAATGGGCAAGTCTATAACACAGGTTGTTTGTAAGTGCTGTGGTTGTAAATTAGTTTGAATAAATGTAGATTTTTAATTAAGCACATAATATTGTATGCAATTTCAAAACAACGATATCAATAATAAAGCACCAAAGGTGTGAACCATTAGCGCTACTATAGAGCTATTTCATCACGTGACCGTGGTGGCGTTAGCGCACACGCGCAAATTAGCTGGTGTACAGGTGTTCTTGGCGAGTGAAGCCATGGAACTTTCAAGGTACGCTGAAACACTTTCATGTGGTGCCAAAGCAGGGATCCCTTTTGTGGACCTCAGGGGGAGAGTACTGATTGTGTGCCACCAGTAGAAGCAAGTGATCTTGTGGCATACCTGGTTCTCACAACTAGTTTCTTGACTGCTAAGCAGTTCAAGGCTTACAAAGGCTTGGAATCATACAATCAATTTGTGTGTGGATGGGTGAAGGATGTTCAGGTATGGAGGAATGAAGAAAAATATGTAGCAAGTGGATAGGTTGCGACAACGTGGACTGTCCTATTGAATGGTTTCATTTTGAATGCTTGAAAATAAAAAATGCTCCAATTGGACAATGGTACTGCCCTGACTGCCGAAAGCTCCCACAGTTTACAAAAAAAAAAAAAAGAATAACGTAACATTTTATATTTACTAAAGCTAGCTAACTGAAAACCATTGTCACAGATTATGTAAATTTTATTGACTAAGCTGTTCTATTATCATCTCACGTAATAATATTAATTTTTTTATTATAATTTTAATGTTCAATGCAAATTTTGTTTTTGAATAACCAAAAAGAAATACAAGACAACAAAAAGCAATAAACAAATGTTAAATGACAAAAATTGCAACAAATTCTAATTTAATGTCAACAATTATTCAAAAGGCACTATGGAGTCACATATGTTACATAAAGCACAACACACAGACACAATATTATCAATTAGAGGTGGCTGGCTTTCCCTTTTATGAACATAATGAATGGGCAGAGTAGACTGCAAGATAGAATATTTCTGGCGTATCATTCCAATTACTCTCTCCACGTGTATCCGTACATTGGCAATGCTACGAGTGTCATGCACTTCCATTGCTGAAAATTGTGAGTGACCCTTGGTAAATGCAGGTATGTGAAGGCTAGCCTGCATCATAGCAACAGAATCAGAAATAATGAACCCCCTATCTGCCAAAACAATGTCATCAGGAATCAAATGATCTAGTACACCACAATGGTCAGTAATATGTCTGTCACTCACGCGACCACCCCATGCTTTGGACACATATGAAATTACACCTTGGGGACAAATTCCAACTAGTATTTTAACAGTGTTGTGGTGCTTGTAATTTGACCATGTACAAGCACGGGCATGAAGATTTGATGGCCTTTCCAAAAATATCTCAAAACAGTCAATGATGATGGCGACCTTCTTTCCAAAAGATTCTTAAAAACAAATTGGCATTGTCTCCATTAGAGCGTCACGATTGGGCCAAAAAATAAGATGACATAACCTGTGACTCATAATGTTTATCCATTTTGAAATATTCTGGATACAGTTGAAAAGGATACACCAAACCGGTACGCCAAATCTTGCATTTGAGAATTCAAACGAAGCTTCATAAGTACCATTATAAATTCCTGATAAGGTGTAAGCTTGCAATGCTTGTGATGTGTGTGGTGAACTAACCACACCTTCAGAACAAACTTGCATATAAAACTCACACACAAACATACACATTTATTCAGTTGCACACATTTCCATCCGATTCACTAATTGTAACTTGAACACTGAACTAATGCATTTATGTTATTTCCCTTCACTCCCATGTCCCTCTATACACCACCTTATGTTCTGAATCACTCACACCACATTCAGACAGTTTTCTATATATCTGGCTGTCTGCACTTCTGTAAGTCAGTTCTGGCTATATAGTATTGAAACATACACTAAGTGCTGTGTCCAACAACCCCTCTAAGGCCTAATAACCTGAGGCTAGGACTAAATCAGCCTGCTAGAACTCTGGTGGCAGCTTCCTTCTACCCGTCTCTGGTTATCCCCCCCTGTTAACCTACCACACATCTCTGGTTATCCCCCCTCTGGTTATCCCCCCCTGTTAACCTACCACACGTGGTGTGCAGCAGCCGTGGCCAAACTCCTACTGTCTAAAGGAAAGGAGCTGAGAGTACCAAACTCCTACTGTCTAAAGGAAAGGAGCTGAGACGTATCTACAACATCGAAATCGGTTCATCTGCCATAACTCTGTCCACGTTTGGTGTGTTCCAACCAAATTCATCTGTTGATATTGCATTTACCTGTAATCATCTATTAATTTACCTTACTTATTCAGTTCTGTATTTGAACCAAATTCATCTGTTGATATTGCATTTACCTGTAATCATCTATTAATTTACCTTACTTATTCAGTTCTCTATTTGGTATTTCTGCTTATTTTACTTTTTAATTTTATTTCTATACTTTCTGTGAATTGACGCTTACCTGTAATCATCTAGTAATTTACCTGTAATCATCTATTAATTTACCTTACTTATTCAGTTCTCTATTTGGTATTTCTGCTTATTTTACTTTTTAATTTTATTTCTATACTTTCTGTGAATTGACGCTTACCTGTAATCATCTATTAATTTACCTGTAATCATCTATTAATTTACCTTACTTATTCAGTTCTCTATTTGGTATTTCTGCTTATTTTACTTTTTAATTTTATTTCTGTACTTTCTGTGAATTGACGCAGTGTTGTGAACTGACGCTGTGTTGTGAATTGACGCTGTGTTGTGAATTGACGCTGTGTTGTGAATTGACGCTGTTGTGTATTGACAATTATCCAGTTGCGTGCATTACTGTTGTTATCCGAGTTCCAATTTTATTGTATCATCATCATTTTTCATTATATCAGCCATGTCATCATCGCAGGACAGGACTGACGCCAGTGGCCACATTACTCAGTGGCCCCATTACTCGCAGCAAAACCAATCAACCTGTCACCGACTCTCTTGCCCCAATCGACTCAGATGCTGTGGACATACCTGCCTCACCTCGCACGGACACGAGTGCCAGCCCTACTGACTCTTCAGTTGCATCTCATTCTGATGACAGCGACAGTGAAAATACTATTGTTGTTTCACCTTCTGCAGGACTTGCAACTGGCTCTACACTCGAGAGGCTGATGGAAATAATGGTCCAACAACAAATCCAGGATCGAAAGGACAGACATGAGGAAAGAAACTCAAAGAAAAGCTCGAAAAGAAAGCCAGAGAAAAGAGGGAAGAAGATATTAAGCAGCAACAGGAATTCCAAGAGAATCAGCTCGCCCTACTACGGAAACAACTAGAAAGTTCAGATGAACGACACTTCTCACAAACTGAAAAATATCGTAAGGACGTGGAAGCAAAGGACACCGTAGCAGCTACAAATCGCTTGGAGGATCAAGTTCGGCGTGCAAGGAGAAGTCTACAACGGATGCAGTACCTAGAAGACATTTATTCAGCACTGTCGAGGTTTGAGAGGGTTATGGTTTCTGAGAGTGTACCAAAGTTTAGGTGGGTAGATGTTCTTGACCAGTTATTGATAGGCAAACACTTGACAAATTATAGATCCCATGTTGGTGTGTGTGTGGGAGATTATGATAGCATGCGTACTCATTTGATTAATTCGGGAGGCTTTAGTTTGAATGACTGTTGGGATACTGTGCTGAATTCTTTTAGGCCTAATGGTTCCCTTAGCTCTGTAGAATGGTCTCAACAAGCTAGCCATAAAATTTTTACTTTGTTTAAGAATATGGGAGAGAGTGAAGGAGTTGATGATACTATTCTTAAAAAGTTAGCTCAATGGGTTGGCAGTTCATTTTGTTGTTCTCACTATGTCTCGTGAGGGTAGAGCATTTGTTATGTCTGCAAAGTCAAACACTGCCCCTGCTAGGCTTCGTGCTTATGAAGATTTTATCAAGCAGCCTAACTATGACTACCGCCATTACTCTAACCGATCTTATCGCAATGAGCATTATTCTAAGGAGCGAGCACACTCTTCTCATTCTGGTTCACGCTATAACAATGACAACAGAAAAGAATCTAACTCCTCAGGCACTCAGTCAGGTAAAACCGAGAAACAAGAATTTTGCTACCGATGTGGAGATAAAGATCATAAAGTACCACAATGTCCTCAACCGCCACCACCACGACGTTCTAATAGTAAACCGAATCAATCTTCTACTAACAATAGCTCTCAGCCACTTCCTTCCAAAGATTCTGACAAACGGGTTAATCTTGTCTACAGCGATTCTGATGAGCCACCAGACGATCTTGCTCTACCAGATTGCCTCAATTTAGTTGATGGGAATCCTCAAACTATCAGTGTGATCTTAGCTGGTTCTGTCAATGGCTTTGATGTTAAGTTTGAGTTAGATTCAGGAGCAGACATTTCGCTCGCCTCACCTGACATTGTTTTACCCTCTGACACTGTAGTTTCTCACTCTATTATTACAACAAGCCAATGACTGTTCCTAGATATGTTCTACCTGTGTCCATACAAGGTGTTTCAGGCAAATGTATTTTTGCAATATGTGAGGGTTTACCACCTAAATCAGTGTTGTTGGGAAAAGACTTGGGCCCAACCTTTCATAAGTTTATGACAATGGCAGTTGCCAAACCTTTGTCTGTAAAGCTTTCAATCCGAAGCATTACTCACTGAAGAAGCTGAACGCTCTGCACAACAACTTGCTGATGAGGGCACTCCTCGTAACTTAGATTCTATTTCTGACTCCCATTTGAGTACTTCTGATGAACCCCCTTCTGTACTTTTATCTGATCAGTCTGCGTTGCCTGCTAGCGAATCTATCACAGGCGAATCTGAACTCACTGTAATTCCTGCTGTATCTAACTTAGACTCTGTACATTCACTCGAAGAGACTGTCCCTAATCCTTCCTCTGAACCAGCTTTAGAACCAACTGTTAATTCTGACATGCATGACTCATCTTCTGTTACTCCCCCTCCTTCTGATCACATTGCTGAAGCTAACCCTTCTAATGTTGAGACGTTACCGGATTCAGAACTGCTGTTTAGTATCCCAACAATTGGCTTTGATGGTATATCCAAAAAGCACCTGGTTGAAATGCAGGCCAAAGATGATACCTTAGATCATATCAGAGAATGGGCTAATAATGGAGAAAAGAAATGTTTCTATGTTGATTCCATTTTGATGTGTTTGACTACCAACCATGGCAAGTCTACCTGTCCAGGCCTGCTAGGATTCCTGGAAGAACCTCAAGCATATGCAGAACATTCATGAACTCCCGATATCGAGAAACTCCCGATATCGTCGAACATTAATATACCCCGTAGCTATTTTATTGTTTATTATAATGCACGCACTTTTCGCATTATCTTAGTTACGTTTTATTCCACTTTCTGTGCAGTGACTCATTTTCATTGTGTTCTATTACTTATTTGTAATCTATTATAATTAATTGTGGTTGTTGGGACTTGGCTGTCTCTGTCACATTTGATAGACAGCGAGATCCCAGAGATAACTTGTACAAAAGTCCAGATCGTCTGTGGGCCTTACAACCCCACAGCTCCATAGCAGGACGTTTCTCTGGCAGGACGTGACCGTCCATCATTGGTCCTTCGAGCCAGATACTCATCCGAACATTTCTTCCCGAGTACATTTACTCTGTGGAATCGTGCTGTAGTTTGTACTGTGTTGGATCTTCATTCCTACCTCTCCCTTTGGAGTTGATCTTCAGACTTGCCTCCTCCTTTTTAGACTTCCGATTTCGACAGCTTCACCTCTACTCGCACTCTGGAATTCGTCCTGACTTCGCTTCACGATTGGAGTTCTACTACGGTGAACAGAATTGGTACTGTCGGATACACCTAGTGGATACTGTGAGGTTGCCCAGTCATTTCATTTACTCATTTTTTTGTTGTTGATCTCAACAATCTTCATTCATTTCTCAAACCTTTTTGTTTGATCTAAACTATACTTGGTTATTTTCACCTTAGATTTGTTTCAGCATGTCGATTGACTATGAAGCTGTCTACGCCGATATCACTGATGTCAACGTCCTCAAGCAGAAGAGGAGAGCTCGGCGAAGTATGATAACTCGTCAGGAACAATACTTTACGTCTCATTCTTCACTTTCTCCTCAGGAGATTAAATCAGCTGAAATTTCCAGTAAGCTGAATAAACTTAAAGATCTAGTTAGTGAGCATGAAGCATTACAAAATCGTATTGATGATGTAACTAACCCTAGTGAAGATAATGCTGATTTTGTAAAAGACAATCAATTGCTACTTAATCATTTTCAGTTGTTAGATGATTTTGAGAGTTTATATAATCAACATCAAACATGGTGTACCGGTAGTCGCATCAAACACGATGCCAATATTCTTTTAAACACTTCATCGCTAAATTCTGAAGCTTGCCGTGAGTCCTACGAAAAACTCAAACTAGAATACAAGACCTTCGTTACTTCTACTCATTCCTACCTTAGTTGTTCTGACATAAAAAATGTAGTAGACGAAGTACATGAACTACTAAAACAACTGCTAGACAAAGCCTCCTTAGATTTTGAACCAAAAGTTAAAACCACTACTGAAAGCTCTACTAGGGTAGACCATGTTGTTCCTCACTTTCAAAGTCGACTAAAACTCGATCTTCCGACCTTTTCGGGAGACTTACTTGATTGGCGAGAGTTTTGGTCTATCTTTTCTGCTAGACTTAGCAGAGAAACTGGCTTAACTGAGCACGAAAGAATAAGTTGCTTGGAAACTGCTATGGCCGACAAAAGTGCAAAGGCTATAGTACGAGTACACGGCTCTGGTGGCTCCTTTAGTGAATGTGTCAAGGCACTGCAGGAACGGTACGATCGCAACAAAATTGTTTATAGACACCATGTTCAGAAGCTGTCACAGCTGAAACCCATTCAAGACAATTATGAGAGTCTCTGTCAAACAATTCACGATCTAACCCGTCACTCTAGTGGTATGAAAACTTGTGATGGCGCTACTTTCGAACAACTCCTCGTTGCTATGATAGAGCCTCTCTTACCTACCGTGCTGATTAAGCTTTGGTCAGATTTTACTTCTGACTCTCACTCACCACCTGCTCTCATTGACTTAATAAAGTTTCTGAAGCGACGTTCTCAAGCCGTTGAAGCTATATTACCACCGAAGCCTGTCTTGCAATTTCAAACACCGACGAAAGCTACTCTTAAACCCAAAGCCTTGCATGCTAAAGATCACAATCAGGATCGTTGTCCCTGTTGTGATTCTTGTCACCCTGTATATCACTGCTCACAGTTTAAGAGTCTTACTGCAGATAAGAGATATAACCTAGCCAGACGAAATCATCTGTGTTTCAATTGCTTAAGCAAGTCTCACACAATTGACTATTGTTCTAGCAAGGCCACTTGCAGAGATTGCGGTCGCAAGCATCATAGTCTTTTGCATAAACCCACTAACTCACAATCTCAACCTATAACAGCTAGCTCAACTGCTTCTAAACCCACTAACTCACAATCTCAACCTATAGAAGCTAGCTCAACTGCGTCTACTTCAATTGCTTCCCCATCTGGAGTTAAGACTTCTTTATTCCAACAGCGCAATTCGCTCATTCCTTCGTTCGTTTACATGCCTGCTACAGCTTTAGCTATGGTGTCGGTTCCAGGCAGACAGTGTAAAGCAAGAGTTCTTATGGACTCAGGTTCTGGTATTACCCTTATTACATCTCGATTAGCTCAATCCTTGAAAGCTAAGAAGCACCATTTAGTTCATGAGATCACTGGACTCAATGGAACGAAATGTCTAACTTCTAAGTACGTTGTGAACCTTACCTTGAGTTCTGCAAGCGTTGTAGAAGGTGAAGAGGTTGCCATTCGAGCTCACGTGGTTAATCAGATCACCTCTGACTATGGTCCCCAAGACTTGAGTGCGATCAGAGCTTTACCCTTTCTAGAAGGAAAGCAACTTGCAGACCCTGAGTTTGGTCGCTCAGGACGAATTGACCTGCTATTGAGCATTGCTGACTCAAACCGGTGACGTACGACGAATCAGAATCTATTCCCGATCGTTCTTTCCGTACTTGGAATTCTGTATTTGGCTGGATTGTCGGCGGCCAAATTTCTACTCCTAACTCATCTTCAACCTGCATGAAGATTACATCAGGCGACGCTAGAGCTGATGAAATTCTACAGCTTTTTTGGGATCAAGAAGAGGTTCCTAATGATGAACACGTACTTCGTCAAGAGGATAAACAAGCACTTGATGTGTTCCACAATACTCTGACTCGTGATGTCCAGGGTAGATTTTCAGTATCTTTACCTAGAAAGACTCCTTCACTATCTCTTGGAGAATCCAGAAGTATTGCACTGAAGAGGTACATCCAGAACAAAAGGTCTCTAATCAGAAAGGATCAGTGGGAAGCATTCCACTTAGGACTGGATGAATACAGAGTCCTGGGACATTCTGAGCTGGTACCTGAAGCTGACTTGCTTCAGCCGAAAGATGAAGTATTTTACCTACCTACCCACGGTGTAATTAAGGAGAGTAGCTCTACTACTAAACTTAGAATAGTTTTTGATGGTTCGGCAATTTCTTCAAATGGACTCTCGCTGAATGATATCCTACTTCAAGGTCCTTCATTATACCCTCTCCTTTCCACTGTGATTGCTCAGTTTAGGACGCATACGATTGGCATGTCGGCCGACATTTCGAAAATGTTTCGCGAAGTCGGTCTGGCAGAATCTGACCGAGACCTCCATAGATTCCTACACGAGGACTCCGAAGGCCAGATACAGGATTGGCGAATGTGTCGTGTAACTTTTGGTATTACTTCTTCTCCTTTTTTGGCCTCAAAGGCATTACTTTAGGTGGCTGAAGATCACAAGATCGAATTTCCTGAAGCTTCTCAAGTTGTCAAACGGTCATTTTATGTAGACGATTGTCTAACTGGAGCTGACAGTCTTTCTGAAGCCAAGCAACTGAGGTGCGATCTAAACCCAATCTTGTCTTTAGCTTGCTTCACTGTTAGAAAATGGAGGTCTAACTCCCGTGAACTATTAGCTGACTTACCTTCTGAACTAAAAGAGGTGGATAACTTTAACCTAGTTATATCTCCTTCTGAGTGCCCCAAGACACTGGGCTTACACTGGAATACTTCCACTGACACCCTTCATGTGTGTACCCCCTCCCTTGAGGAAACCGAGGTTCCGACCAAACGCCAGTTAGCATCTGCTGTCGGTAAAACCTTTGATATCATGGGCTGGTATTCACCGGTGACAGTGGTAATCAAGATCTTACTTCAACGAGTTTGGAAATGCAAGGTAGACTGGGATGAACCATTGCCTCCAAATCTTCTTCCTGTCTGGGAGAAATGGAGCAAAGACCTGCACCTTCTAACTGAACATCCTGTGCCCCGGAGATATTGTAGCAGTGATTCACCGATAATTCAGAAACAATTACACGGCTTCTGCGATGCTTCGCAGGCAGCCTATGGAGCTGTAGTATATTTGCGACTACTTCATGAAGACACTGCAGTTTCCATCAGCTTGATCACAGCGAAGACCAAGGTTGCACCTCTGGCTGGCAGTACCATCCCTCGTCTGGAACTCTGTGGAGCGGTTCTTCTTGCTCGACTGTTACACCGTACTCGGAAAGATTTGAGCATTCCCACAGCAAACATTTTCGCTTGGTGTGATTCCTCTGCTGTCCTCGGTTGGTTAAACATGTCATCATCTCGTTTGAAGACTTATATTGCTAACAGAGTCATAGAGACAACGAAGTTGGTACCGGCAGAACATTGGAGATATGTCTCTACTAAGATGAATCCAGCTGATCTCGTTTCTAGAGGTCTATATGTTCAGGAACTTCTGAATTGTTCTTTATGGTGGCAAGGACCTGACTGGTTGGTTCTCTCACTTGAAGACTGGCCAAGAAGACCAGATATCAACCTATCTCGAGAGCTCTCTGAACTCAAGGCTACTGTTTTACTCATTCAGCAACCTGTTCCAACCTTCGATCTGTGGAATCGATTCTCTTCCTTCCACAAGCTTGTTGCTGTTGTTGCTTGGATTAGAAGATTCATGGTAAATACTCACAAGGTCGATACTATCAAGGAAGATCGATTGACTTCTTCTGAGTTAACTTCTGCCAGGAACAAAGTTATTTCATTATCCCAGGGACAATCATATCCTGCTGAGATAAAACATCTTTCTGAAGGCAAACCTGTATTTTCCAATTCACCCTTACATTCTCTTTTCCCACTCATTGATCAAGATGGGTTGTTGAGGGTTGGTGGAAGATTAAATCATGCTTCTATACCTAGTCATGTCAAACATCCTATTATACTATCTAATCATCATTCTCTAACAAAGTGTTTAGTTTTGCAGGTACATTTAGACTCTGGACATGCTGGTATTGGAGCTATGCTGGCTATTCTAGCTGATCACTATTACATTCCTGGTGTAAAGTCTCTCCTACGACTGATTAGCCGCTCCTGCGTGACCTGTCAGCGTTCCTACGCCAGAACTGCTGAGCAACTCATGGGACAGTTACCTCCGGAGCGTCTTCAGCCAACGGTCCCATTCACCTACGTGGGAATAGATTATGCTGGACCACTGTGGACCAAGAGAGGCAATCCACGTAAACCTACACTAGTGAAAGTTTATGTATGTATTTTTGTATGTTTATCAACTAAAGCAGTCCACATTGAGATCTCATCAGATCTTACAACAGAAGCTTTCCTTGCTGCCTTAACTCGCTTCGTTGCTCGACGTGGAGTTCCTAAAACCATACTGTCAGATAATGGGACAAATTTTGTGGGAGCTAAGAATGAGTTAGCTGGTCTATTTTCCCTGTTACAAAGCAAACAGACGAAGGATGCCATCCATAATTTCGCTGCTTCTCAATCCATTGACTGGAAATTCTCACCCAGTCGCTCTCCACACTTTGGAGGAATGTGGGAAGCGGGAGTCAGAAGCATGAAAACACTTTTAAGGAAGCTTGTAGGTGACCATCATCTTACTTTCGAAGAGTTAGCCACAGTCTTGGCTGAAGTGGAAGCCACACTCAATAGTCGACCTCTTCTTCCAGTGCACTCAACTTCACCTGATGGCTCCGACGTGATAACTGCAGGTCATTTTTTGATTGGTAGGCCCCTTCGATCGATTCCGCCAAGAATCTCCTCAACCAGCAAAATCTGCTACTTGCGGCGCTGGAATTTAGTTAATCGACTTTCTGCTGAACTTTGGGATCGGTGGTACACTGTCTATCTGCAGTCTCTCCAACAAAGAAAGAAATGGAAAACTATTACTTCCAACCTTGCAAAAGGTGATATTGTATTACTTAAGGATGAAGAGACTTATGGGTGTAGGTCGTGGCCTCTTGCTAGAGTTGTAGAAATCCACCCTGGAGCTGACAGACTAGTCAGAGTAGTGACAGTGCTATGCCATGACAAAACGTTCAAAAGAGCTATAAAAAAACTTGTTCCTCTTCTCAGAGTTTCCAAGGAACTCTCTCCTGCCCGGGAGTGTGTCCAGGCCTGCTAGGATTCCTGGAAGAACCTCAAGCATATGCAGAACATTCATGAACTCCCGATATCGAGAAACTCCCGATATCGTCGAACATTAATATACCCCGTAGCTATTTTATTGTTTATTATAATGCACGCACTTTTCGCATTATCTTAGTTACGTTTTATTCCACTTTCTGTGCAGTGACTCATTTTCATTGTGTTCTATTACTTATTTGTAATCTATTATAATTAATTGTGGTTGTTGGGACTTGGCTGTCTCTGTCACATTTGATAGACAGCGAGATCCCAGAGATAACTTGTACAAAAGTCCAGATCGTCTGTGGGCCTTACAACCCCACAGCTCCATAGCAGGACGTTTCTCTGGCAGGACGTGACCGTCCATCACTACCCATGTAGTTGTTCTACCTCAACCCTTGCGAAATGTAGTCCTTAAACTGGCACATAACCACTCGGGACACTTTGGGGCAGGCATTACCCGAGCCATTATTAATGTTCACTTTACATGGCCCGGTTTATATAGTGATGTTCGTGAGTATGTTAAAAGGTGTAAAACATGTCAACAATTTTCAAAAGCTAGTTCAGCTCGAGCATCCCTGTCTGAACCAGAGCGTATCTGTCAACGCTTTGAAAAGCTTGCTATAGACGTGGTCGGTCCTTTAGATAAGTCACGTCAGGGCTACAGGTACATTCTCACTGCACTCGACCTTGCCACAAACTTTTCTTTTGCCATGCCAATGCGTGGTTACTCAGCTGAAGAGACATCAGCTAACCTCCTCAAAATTATTTCAGTAATAGGCATACCAGCTGCTATCCTGTCAGACCAAGGTCAAAATTTCATGTCCAGAACAATGGACCAACTCTGTTCAAAATTAGCAATAAACAAAATTCGAACATCTCCTTACCACCCTGAAACTAATGGACAGCTCGAACGCTTGCACTCTACGCTAAAAGCTGTACTTCGTAAGATTACCGAAAACAAGTGAGACTGGCCTCAGGTGTTAGACTTGACAATCTACTACCTTCGCCATATGCCTCACTCTCGACATGGTCTGACACCGTATGAATTAGTGTTTGGTAAAACTACACCTAATGTCATTGCAACACTCAAAGCTTTCTTGACAGATCCAGAGACTATCCCTATTAATGCAACAGCTTTTATGGAATTACTCCAGTATGACCTGAACACTGTCTTAGAAGGGTTACGTCAACGATTGAAAGACAAAACAGTACATGAGCGTGAAAAGCTTGACAAACGTACTCTAAGAACATTTGCAAAAGATGACCTAGTCCTAAGAAAAATTCCTGGGTTAAATAGTACACTTGATGCCAGCTGGGAAGGCCCTTATAAGGTCCTGGAAAAGTTATCAGACGTTACATACAAAGTATGCCCCGTGGATGGTAAGCGAACCCATTGCAAAGTGATACATGTTAACCACCTCAAAGAATTCAAAGATTCATTAATGGCTGTACATAGAATTCTTACTGTTGTTGATGGGGAAAGTGATGAATCTATTGATGCTAGTATTATTCCAGATAGTTTTAAAGGAAAAGATTTGACCAGTCATGAAATTTCTGCCCTCGATAATTGTTTTAGTAATCATACATCAGTTTTCAATAGCAACCCGGGTACAACTGCTACCACTTGTCATCACCCAAAACTAACCTCATACATTCCAATATGGTGCCCCTCATATTCTATTCCACTTCGTTTAGAGAAAGCCTTTAAGTTGGAATTGGATAATCTCCTAGCCCTGGGAATTATAGAACCCTCAACCTCACAGTGGTCCAGCCCACCCATTCCAATCCTCAAAAAGGATGGAACAGTGAGAATTGTAGTAGACTTCCGTAAGCTAAACACAATGACGATATCTGAGCCCTTTCTAATGCCAACCACTGAGGATATCATTGCCAGGCTAGGGAATGCTAAGTTTTTGTCGAAGCTAGACCTTTGCAAAGGGTTTCACCAGGTCCCTATGCATCCTGATGCCAAGCACCTCACAGCCTTTTCATGTCGCTATGGGAAATTCCAGTACAAAAAAAATGCCCTTTGGCTTGAAAAATGCACCGGCTACATTCCAGCTGCTGATGCAGACCGTTCTGTTGCACCTAGAAGATTTTAGCTCAACATATATTGATGATGTAATAATATTCTCTAATTCTTGGTCGGAGCATATCAGTCATATAGAGTCTGTTTTGTCTCGTTTGGAACAACATGGGTTAACCGTAAAGAAGTCCAAATGTCTCTGGGGTTGCAAATCATTTGAGTTTCTTGGGTATATTGTTGGTAATGGCTCACTATCTATTCCGGATGCTCGTATCAACCAGTTTACGAACTTCGTACGTCCCAAGACCATTCATCAGCTGCGCTCCTTCATTGGATTGGCCAACTACTACCGGAAATTCATACCTTCATTTGCGGATATGTGTATACCACTGACTGAACACACAAAACGTTCTTCACCTAATACAGTTGTATGGACGACTGACATGAACGATGCATTCTGTAATATCATTTCAGAAATTTGTGCTTTCACCAAATTAATTGTTCCATGTGATTCTGATTGTTTTTCAGTCCATTGTGATGCCTCCACCTGTGGTGTGGGTGGGGCACTTTGTGTATACAGGGATGATGCCTGGAAGCCAGTCTCCTTCTATAGCCGGCAGCTCCAGCAACGGGAAAAGAACTATTCAGTCACAGAGATTGAGGCTTTGGCCATGATTTGTTCCATCCAGCATTTTGCTTACTATCTCATAGGCCGAACATTCAAGGTCTTCACAGATCATAAAGCTCTCATTGACCTCTTCAACTCGCAGCACCTTAACAATCGATTGTGGCGATGGAAGGTGAAACTTCTCGACTACGACTTCAGCATCCAGTATGTTGAGGGCAAAGAAAACCCACTCGCGGACTCTCTTTCCCGCCAGGGATGGCCATCAGAATGACTACCGTCAAGCTCAGCGAGGGGATGTGTGGTGAAATAACCACACCTTCAGAACAAACTTGCATATAGAACTCACACACAAACATACACATTTATTCAGTTGCACACATTTCCATCCGATTCACTAATTGTAACTTGAACACTGAACTAATGCATTTATGTTATTTCCCTTCACTCCCATGTCCCTCTATACACCACCTTATGTTCTGAATCACTCACACCACATTCAGACAGTTTTCTATATATCTGGCTGTCTGCACTTCTGTAAGTCAGTTCTGGCTATATAGTATTGAAACATACACTAAGTGCTGTGTCCAACAACCCCTCTAAGGCCTAATAACCTGAGGCTAGGACTAAATCAGCCTGCTAGAACTTCCTTCTACCCGTCTCTGGTTATCCCCCCCTGTTAACCTACCACAATGTGCAAGAGCTGGTTCAATTAGATTGAATACTGCTTTAAGAATCTTACTGTTTGGTAGTCCAGTGTAAAATTTCACCTGTTCATCTGGTATCCCAGTGTCTTTGTAGAATGCAGGTAAGCTGACTATCTTTGAACAAGTTTGAGATGCTGAATCTTCTGGGAAATCACTTGTCTGAGTGGATGCATCCTTGACTACATTAAATTGAACTTGAGTGCTAGCATGAACTACTGTAGTAGATTCCTGAATGGGCACTTCATCTGGAATATCTGAATGAGCAGCCATCACAGAGTCACTGGTACCTTTCTGTAAGGAATCATCCTTGTGTGCTTGCTTTGTATTCCTTCGATTCCACCTCTCTATTGCTGTGGATGACAATCTGGACTTGTTGTGGCCTAAATTCTGTGTTGGGAGCCAGTCTAGATTTGTATCGTCCAATAAATCTGCTGGCTTTCCAGAAATGAAGTGCCTGGAACAGATTCTGTTGTTCTTCATAATGTTGTCAGTAAGACCAACCCTCGAAATAGCAACCAAAAACCCGTCTTTCCTTCTCTTACTGAGTGTATAAAGTTCTTTACCCTTTGTGTTAACAACCTTTGGCAGCCTAAAGAAGGAAACATCTTTGTCTCGGCCTGAACGTTTGCTACAGCCTACTACAATGCAAAGAACCATCCCGAACTTGTACACCAGGTATATTGCGCGCGGGCGCTAATAACTTATCACGTGACACTTGAAACATCTCTATTGTAAACAAAAAATTCTCAAACCGAAATTTACATGTGATCCATTGAGCCGAACCGAGTGACTAAATTAGGGCGCGTGCAAAGCGGGAAAGCTGTGGTTTTTATTTTTTGTTTTTTTATATGGTATTCGAGTAGATTTCGAAACGAGTTTTAGAATAGTATATTCATGCTGGTTTTGGGGGTTAACATTTTACCTGCTTGGGCTGAGCTTCCAATAGTACAAATCTGGGATGCATAGCTGCTTCTCTTCATAAGTTTTTCTTGGGGCCAACTCTACCTGGACAGACTAAGACAAAACAAAGAATAGCCTAGCACGTTAAAGGGACTTGAATTATAATTAGAGTCCCCCCATTAATGCTAAGGAGGCCACCCATAGCGGTGAGATAAAAAGGAAAAGATATAACTAAGCCAACAAGGAGATAAAAATAACCTATACTACTTATTCCTACTTTTCAAAAAAATAATTAGTACATCAAGGCCACTGACACACTAGTGGCTGGATGATGATAATAACATAGAATTCTAAAAAAGTAGTCAAATTCTTAGCAATGGCTAGACACCTTAGAAGTGAGCGCTGTTTATAATGTTGTTAGTAATTGTTTAGGCTCCAAGTATTGGCATACCATACCCTCTACTCCAGACCAAGTCTAAACATCCAGCTGCTATGCTGGGACTGGTTCACAACTTCACAGGAACGACCTGATAGCCGGCGTTAGAAGCCATGACCGCTCAGCAAACCCTGGGACGAATTGCCTATAGTAGCCTATAGAGCCAAGGAATGGCCATTGCTGTTTCTTGGTCTTTGGACGTTCGTATTCAGCCATGGCTTTCATCCTAATCTCCGGTACTGCCAACCTCCCAAAGCCCACTCTATGGCCCTCACCTAGACATCTTACAACTCTTACTATATCCTCCAAATGCACACTCCAACTAGCACTATATACTATGGCATCATCAATGTAGTTCTTATAACAACCTTTCAAAGGCCTCAACACTTGCTCCAGTACGGATTGGAAGACCGCAGGAGCGTTCTTAAGCCCAAAGGGCTCCTGGAAAACTTATACTTTCCATAGGGGCAATTGAATGTGGTAAGGTCCATACTGTCCTCATCCATGGCAATCTGGTAAAAGCCAGACGTCAGATCAAGCTTGGAAACAATTTTACTGGGATTAACTTGTGATAAAATCTCCTGAAGTGAAGGTAACAATCTACGCCTAACGGGAGTAATAGCATGAAGCTCCCGATAGTCTATACAGAGCCTTATACGACAACACCCTCTTCTCTACTGCAAGCTCTTCATTCACCACTGCTAGATCGTGTAAAACCTTTAATTTCTCCTGTAAGAACTCAACCCATCCATCCACATCAAACTCACTATATATCTCCTCTACCCATCCAGCATAAAGTAAATCCAATGGTCCCCTCATCTTCCTTCCAAAAACTAATTCATGGGGAGAAAATCCAGTAGACCTGTTCGCCACTCGTCTGATGGCAAACAAGGCCAAGGGCAGAAAAGAAGCCCAGTCCACACCATTTGCACTTGCCTTCTCTATCGTCGGCTTGAGGGTACCGTGGAATCTCTCCACTACTCCATTACTTTGTGGCCTATAGGGTGACGTGTGTATAGCATCTACTCCCAACAGCTCACACAACCTGTCCACCACCTTGCCCATGAACACTGCTCCTCTATCAGTAAGCATCCTAGCTGGAATACCTGTCCTAGCAAAAATAGTAACTAGACCATCCGCAACCGCGTCACAAAGGCACTCCATCGAGCCATCTTGACGCCAAACAGATGAACGTGAACACCCACTTCACACCACCTTTAGCCTTGTCAAATGGTCCTATAATGTCAACAGTCACGGACTCAAAAGGCTCAGTGATAATAGGCCTCTCCACTATCTTCACTGTCTTGTTACCTGCCTTATTCACTTCAAACAATTGGTACATAATCCAAAACATCTTTACCCATCCCGGGCCAACTAAATCTCCCATTCAAAAGCTTCCTCATGCCTCTAACACCCACATGCCCTGAATTCTCATGGGCTAGTCTAAGAGCTTTCTTCCTTCTACCGCCAGGCAGCACCAACCTCGGCACTCGCTGGCCTGTGTCATCAACCACCTCATGGAAGAGAAGTCCATCCTTCCACACATAACCATCTTCCGTTCTCTCTCTGCTCAATGGGACTGCAAACATAACCTGGCCTTCTGGTCTGTCCTTACCCAAGGCCATCTTCAACGGAAAACTCCTGCTATTCACAGTACAATCAACAATTGCTAATGAATATGGCTTAGGCTCCCCAGTAGCCAACCGAAGCCACACCACTTCCTTCAGGATTTGGCTGTCCTGAACCATCTCTTCAGGAACAACCGACATGTGTCTGCACGAGTATCAGGGATAAACTGACAAGGAATATCATTTGCTGTCAGCTGACATGACAACAACCCTGCTTGTGAAGAAACACCATTCGCGTTTCTAGCCTTCACGGGTCTAGTGCTCTGACTCTTACTACTGCTCTCACTCTGCTTTGTGCTTTCTTTAGACTTATCCACCCTGTTGGGGCAATCAGGCGCGATGTGTCCCTGCTGATTGCAAGGATAGCACACCACTCTAGAGCTACCAGAATCTCCTCTAGTACGACATTCAAAGGCTCTATGACCGAAGCCTGACACTGATTACACTTGACTGGACTGGCATGAAAGTCTCTGCGAGGGACTCTAGACTGCTCTTTAGACTTAGAGTTGGTAGCCTTTAAAGTGGAAGCCACCTCCTCAAAGTAGGATGACACCTTTTGACCATCTAACACTGCCAACTCAGACATCAACAACCCCTGCCTATAAACGCTCAGGCCCAGAAACATTAGTAAATCTTCTTTGTTCTTAGTCACATTGTCAATCCTAAGCATAAGAGCTTTAAGGTGACAGAATCTCTCCAACCTATCCATTGACCTAGTGTCTTCCCTAAAGTCATCAAATAACTTGATCTGTAAATCCCTCACTGACAATCCAACTTTCTCAAACAACCTCTGCTTTATCTTTTCATATGTGCAATCTTCCTCATCTCTCAAATCATATATAAGTTCTCTCGCCTTAGGAGTCAACTTAGACAAAAGAATCCTCTTATACCTCCTCTGACTCACTCCCAAATCTCTTAAGTCCGCTTCCAAATATCTAACGCACTTGTCCATATCAGTACCATTCTTGTATGATGGAATATCCCTCACTTCTCTCTGTGTATCATCCGTATGCACCGTCGTCAGTGCCAGCAACTGCTGAAACCTCCTAAAGTCTGCACTAGTAAACCCGGACTCATCAATGCCCACCTCACGTTCCTCCCCTGATGGATCAGCCTCCACCCCAGACTTTCTCCTCCTCCTGCTACTACCTCTCTCACTTCCCTGTCTCCTTCTACTAACCCTACTACCTGATCTGTCTCCCACTGTCTCAGTTGTAGCTTCCTCTACATCCCTAGCATCCTCAACCCCTACACCTACATCCTCCCTTCCAGACATTATAGTTACTTCACTAGATGTACTCTCACTAGACAGACTCTCAGCTCTTGTATCAGAATCTATAAAAGACCTATCGTCACCAGTCACCTCATCGTCAGGTGTTGATGATGGGAATCCTGAATCCTCCGAAGGTGTCAAAGCCAAACTCGCAACCACCTCCCTAACATGTCAACAATTTTTCTTTTGCAGTCTCTAGGCAATATCTCTCTCCCACTCATCCACAAGGGAGTCAGACGCAGGAGACTTCAGAAGCCTACAAAGACAAAGAAAAACAGCAATAATAACACGCACACTTACTAAAACTAAACTAAAAGCACACAAGCTATGAATACAAAAGAAGAGATACACACACTCAAACACACAAAACACCAAAGTTTGTAGCCAGTTATCGATGGAATGAGTAACAGATCACACTCCCTCGTCGAGGTTGAAATCGAAGCGAAGGGGTCTGCTGCCACCAACTGTGGGGAGGGTGAGGCTGTCTGGTTAGCTCCGTGAGCGATTAAACTCGGGACTTCTCCAGGCCTCTTATTAAGTATAGTTACGCTGCCACCAGTCCTTTCTCGTACCTTGGAGACCTTGACAGGATGTGAAGAGTTAGCTAGGCTCCTCAACAATCTCTCCCAGTCACAGGCTCATCACCAATCCCTCCCAGTCAACAGGACCACTTAGGATTTAAGCCAAGAATTGATCACGAGTAAAAAAGCAACCCGGGCATGCGTCAGGCAGTTAATTTAGCATTCATCGACGCACACCCAAATTAAATACAAATGAACATACATACTAACTAACTATTACAGCTCGCACATGCATCTACGTAAAACACAACTAAACAGTACAGTATAATCTCTAACTAATTTGTTCTCTGTTCTTCTTCTCTAGTCTTCACTCTTTTCTCTTCTTATTCTTCTTTTCCTCCTTCTGGGAGGCCGAACCAACATCAATAATCTCACAATTCAAATTACAAGGCTCTGTAGGCTATCTAGTCAGTAATAGTCAGTGTTAGTCAGTAAAGAAGCCAAATTGGCTATAGAAATTGTCCAAACTAATAGAGATTATCTGAATAATCCAGCATGAGTTGGTACGTGGTTGTACATTATATTAATTACTCAGAAAAAAATCTAACAATTTTTGCTGTTCTATGGAACAGAGAAATGATTGTCTCTGGACTTTGTAATTATTGAATTTGAGGGCCAAACTCGTCACTTGTCTCCATACTTGGCTGTTATTGGGAGGTCCAATTGTACAAGCTTCAATATGTGATTTCAGTGATCACCATGTGCCATTCCACTAATATATTATTATACCACCTATGTCTTTATTAGCATTAATATATTAATAAGTTACCAAATTATATTTATTAATTCTACAATTGATTTGATAGGGATTGTTATCATGATTTAATAGATATTTATAATTATGTTGTATATGACTTTTCAACAGGTAAAGAAAAACTCAGTATGTTGACCAAAGTTATATCTAATCGTATTTCAAACTACTTCACAATATTGAATAAAAAGTGTCAATGCAAGTACGGATATTGTAATGCTAGTCATTTTTGTGCAATGATTTTGGTCATTATTACTGTAATCCTAGTAGTTGTTGTTTCTTTCGCTATCATATTCTCATTGGTGTCAAAAAGCAATTCAATGGACACACTATTTTCTATGGAGGCATCCAGGTCAAATATTAGCAAAACAGTCAGTCATGACGACAAATGCACAGAAGACGGTGTTGTGTGCCCTTCTAAGAATGACAAAAACAGCTACCATTTTATGGTTTTGCATAATGGTTTGCGTGTACTTCTCATATCTCAACCAGATAAATCAACGTCGGCAGTTTCTATGAATGTAGCTGTTGGTTCCTTTGATGACCCACCCGAATATCAAGGCATGGCTCATTTATGTGAGCACATGCTGTTCCTAGGAACAAAGAAGTACCGTGATGTCAATATGTTCAGTAGTTACATATTTTCTCATGGTGGGAGATATAATGCTGTAACCAATGAACAGGAAACAAAGTATTTTTTTGAAATTTTAACAGGGTACATAGAACTTGCTTTAGATATATTTGCTCAGTTTTTTATAAGTCCTATTTTTGATGATGATTTCTTGGACAGAGAACTCAATGCCATTAATGAAGAATATAAAAGTAAGTTTCAGTACCCAGAGTCTAAATGGATACGGTTACTAAAGCATGTTTCAAGTCGTGATCATCCATTGCATCAGTTTGCTGGAGGAGACCTAACCACCTTGAACAAGAGTGGCATAAGGGATCAATTATTACATTTTTATCACAGAAAATATTCATCAAATTTGGTAATATGAACAGTATCCACAAAATAATCTATACACATATCTCATCCATCCATCTTAGTCTTGTTAACCAGCTTTTCTCCTTCCCCTGTGCCCCCACCCCTTTGTGCATGGAGAACGGCTGGTTACAAGACTACATCCACCCATTCATCCTTTCATCTATCCATCTGCCCCTCCATCCACCTATTCATCAATCCATCCATAACTAATGTTCTAATCTTACCAACATTCGTGTTATAATCAGTTCAAGTTAGTTAGTATGCAATGTTTAATTTTTTAGATGAATTTGGTCATTTACGATACAAACCCAATACCGGAATTAGTACGAATAGTCAATCAATATTTCTCTAATATTCCAAATTTAAATATTAAGCCAACGACTTATGATAATTCTCCATTCAACAATCTCCTAGGCAGGATTATTATATACAAGAGTGAACATTCTCTACATACTTTGTCTCTAGTATGGCAGACTCCTAGCTATTTAGATTCACCAAATAATGGATTAAATAAATTTATTAAGCGTTTTTTTCATGGAAAAGGTAGCATACACAAACATTTGGAAGCCGAGGGGTTGGCCATAAAGATCTATGCAAAAGAAATACTGCATTCAGAATCTTTCTGGCTATTCCAAGTACAAATCCGATTGACAAAGGAAGGTTTAGAACGCCTCACTGAAGTTGTAAAAGTGGTTTTTGATTTCATGCAGACTTTAATATCCATGTCAGAGGAACAATTTAATTTCCAATGGAGAACATATAATGACATTCGTCAGATACAATTTGATTACTACAATCAAGTTTCAACAATAGATTATGCTAAGTAAGTGTGATAGAGTAATATTACATAGAGTAAGTGCCAAAATGAACTCCTGATATGTTCCCCATAGAATGGCTGTTCGATGATGAACAAAAATAGGGGGGAAATTGGTATGCCGTTTGGAATAGTTCAACCGCGTTACCATTTTAATCTTTCCCCGTTAACCGTATGCCTCGGTCTAAGAATAAAAATTGTTTATCCGATAAAACGTTACAATTTTTCATATACAGGCTGTATCTTGCGGTGGTACTTTAGGGTACAAAAAATGAAGCCATATTATTTCAGCCGTTGTTTTGCGAAGAAGTGTTACTTCGTCTACAACACAGTATCAATGTTTAGGGCCATCACAACCTTAAATTTTTTACTGCTGGAGGTCCAAGGTATCTAGTAGAAGATCTATGAAATGCAGACCTGGTTAAAGCGGTGTACCCGTGAGAACTTCAGTTGGCATGCTTTATTGAAGCAAGTTAGATTTTTGGGAGTTTTATGCAATTTATTAACCTAGTTAAATGTAGTTAATGGAGGGAGTCAAGCATGGCCATTCCAGCAATTGGTTGCTGGATAGAAGATTATTATATATATATTGGGGTGTGTTCAATAGCTGAAAAAGTTATACGGGGGGGGGGTAGGGATGGTAGCACATGCTAGGGTTTTGGTGGTCAGACTCTGAGAATGTGCAATAGCAAGGTAAGTTAGCAGCTATAGTAGATTCAATTGGAAGTTTGAACCCTTGGGGTGTATCTGTGCCCAGGTTTCCTGGCGAAGGCATCACAAAATAAGTCACATTAGGGTTCATCTAATTAGGTCCCTGATATTCTTGTAGGTGCTCAACTTACTTAATCGATGGCTCTATCAGGCACCCTGGCTCTATCCAATTCTTTGTGACATTCCCTCTCTTAGTATCTGGTACTACTCTATTGATGGCTCAGTCAGGCATCCTAGCTCTATCCAATTCTCCGTGTCATTCCCACTCTTAGTATCTGGTACTATTTATTGATGGAGGTCATTCAAGCACCCTAGCTCTATCCAATTTTCTGTGTCATTTCTGTTCTTAGTATCTGGTGCTACTCAATCGATAGTCAGTTAGGCACCCTGGCTTATCCCAATGTACAATACAATTCAGGGCTTCATGGAAGGTTGGTTCTCAAAGCGTCAGTGGTACCCTGGCTTATTTTAGCACCCCATGCATTCCAGCTAACATGATATGCTGCACCCTATCTAGTATCAGCAGGCACCATGACCAATCATCTCAGCAGTTCTCACAGTATGATGCAGCACCACCCTGAATAGGTCAAGTACTTGTGTAAAGATGCTGTAGGCATATTAGTTCATGTCAGCCATCAGCTACCATGGTGGTGATTACACCCTAGTATTCTGGGAACTTTGAGTGTGCAGATGAGGTGGGTGAAGAACAGTAATCACTTGTTACCTGTGTATGATGCAGGGACCCTGTGCCCGTGTTCTGAGATTGTGCTCCAATGACTCCACAGCACGAATCAATTTTTTCCGGTCGCACATGGAAGTCAAACTGGCCTGTGGAGCAACAAGCCTCAATGCCATATTTAGTGCCAGTCACACTGACCATACTGGGTTAGTGACTGCTATGATGATGGAGAAAACCCTCAGCAACTATGGAAGTGGCATACTCGACAGTACTGTCAAGCACAAAACAGGTACAGCTGGTAGCACATGGTCCATACAACCCAGCTGTAGTCATTCAGATGAAGATATTCAAGAAAATACTTGACTTGGAATTCATAGATATGGTAGAGATTATAGCCAACACAGACATCCAATTGGTTGGCTGCTTTCCTCCCATCACCACAATATCTCAGTGGCGCAAAAAGTTCTCTATTATGGCAGCAAATCCTGGATCAAATTTCCCAGAAAAAGCCCCCAAATTATTTGCTTACCAGATATCAATAATTCGGGCAAATAAGAACTATGAGGGGAAGTAATGGATGGTGTATAGCTGAGCATCCTCATGTCTGAGTGCTTGAGGTTGGGAGTGCCCATTGCAGGCCATAAAACAGAAGGACCTACACCAAGGTTGATGAATGGAGTGATAGCAAAGAGCTAAAATTTCTCATTGGCCTCCTGAACTGTGCATGCAAGGTGATTAGGGTGGGAATCATTTCTGCACAGGATGATTGATCTACTGCATGCAGTTTACCACCCCCAAACAGCAACACACCAATCAGGCTGACTGAGCCAGGGTTTCAGAGCAGACCTGGCTTAGTGACAGGAGTTCTTTGTTCAGTGGAATGGGGTGAATTTCTTCATCCCCCACTTGGTCTCTGATACCACTGATGCTGGCCTGTGAGGTGCGGGGGGCCTATTGATGTGGATGCCAGTTTGTCTGTCTTTCAGACAACCAGGTGGTTAATATTGATATAAAATCAAGGTCTAGTGAATATAAGAAAATGATGCACCATGTCAGTTATGCTGCTGGGTATTTGTAGAGGCCCAGTGGCAGTGTGCCCTTGTCCCAACATATATTGAATCAAGGATCAATCGTCTAGCTGACAATTTATCCAGGAACTCTTGTTTCTTCCTTTTTGTTCAAGGTACCAGCAGCCAGCAGACTCCCATCACTAGTCTCCGCCTGTCTGCTGGACCTACTGCTGGATCGACGAGCAAACTGGACTTTATTAACTTGGTACCAGCAGTTCAGAAGTATTTTCAAGCAGGACTGGCCCAGTCCACACAGAAATCATATGCAGCAGCCATTAAACATTTTTATCAGTTTTGCTCCACGTACACGATAACAGACCCCTTTCCTATAAATGAGCTCACTTTGTGCTATTTAGTTCTATTCCTGGTAGAACAGGGCCTGTCACTGCATACTAGACGATCCTACTTGGCAGCTGTACGTAATGCTCAAATCTCGCTGGGCCTCCCAAATCCTCAGGAAAATGCATCTTCGCCCCTATTGAAGCAAGTTCAAGCCGGTATCAGGACAATTAGGGTGCAGAAACAGATAAGTCTACACTGTGTTAGGCTCCCACATACTCTGGAGAGGATGAAGAGTTCGCTCTGGTCAACTTCGCATTCTGATAGAATAATTGTTGTGAGCTTCTATTTGTACAGCTTCCTACAAGTGTCCTAGGCTTTGGGGGTTATTGCCTCTTTTATCATCCTTATTTAATGTAGCCATGGACTTGGCTTGGGGGATGTGGCCAAGTCAACCCCAGGATGGCTCAGATTCACCTGAAGAAGCGTAAATGTGACGAGTTTGGACAGGGAGCTGACATGGTAGTCAGTGTCACTGGCACCCACATTTTCCCGGTTGCTGTATTAACCCGATACCTGGCGAGCATGGGATCATGCCCAGGTCTTTTCTTCATTGAGGCAAAAGGAGTGCCTGTAACCAAGTCTAGCTTCATCCAGCAGTTTTGCCAGATTCTTCAGTCCCTGGGCATCCTAGCACATCAGTACCTGGGGCACAGTTTCTCATAAGTGAAACTGGATGTGGCATCAGCAGTCTTGGTACAACAGCAATGGATAAAGCATTAGACAGCAGAAAAGAAAAAGGGTTGGGACATTTTGACAATGGCTTCTTTCCTCAGTCAGTATTATTAGGTTGTTCATGACAGCTCCCCTCTCATTGTGTGTTATGCTATTAGTTATTTGTGAACTAGGAGTTTCAGGGACAATCAACTGGTGCTGAAGGATTGTGAGCTGGCTGCCAGTTCAGATGATGTAAAGGAGGTAGGGCAAGATGGGCACAGGTATGTTACCTAACTAATAGATTACTTGCCTATCATTGTCTAGCTAACCAATCAATTTACTTGGGCCTCTAAAGCCCCATGCACTGGCTCTGCAGTGATGGAGTCTCTCCCCCCCAAAAGTAGGGGAATCCTGGGATTGTTATACCGAAACAAGACCAAAAAAATGTAAAAATGTAATGAAGCACACTTCCTGTAGTTGTTATTTGGGAGTGACCCTCACTCTCTGGAATACTGTTTGCCACTGAAGTATAGTGTTAATTTTTAGAAACTCAGCGGTGTTTCAAGTACTGATTATGATAAGAGGTGTACTGGTCATTTAGATAGTCAAATTTGCTTAAATTTGCTGCAAAATCTATTTCTGGGAAAATAGAAATATTGTACTGTTGTGATATGATTCACAAAGTTAATTGACCATTGAACTGTATTAATTATTACAGACATGGCTTTCATTAATCTATAGTTAATATTCAATTTATATGCAGCTCTAATACCTTAAAATTTATCACATAATTAAAAAATGTTTTTACTTTTGTTCTTGCAGAGAGTTATCCTCATCAATGAGATGCATACGTGAACCAGTAGATTTTATTCACAACCCAAAACGCTCAAAAAGAAACTATCAGCTTTTTCATGAAATTGTACAACATTTCACTCCAACAAACTGTATTATCACTGTAGGACTACAAGACGTCCCATTATCTGAGTCTTCCTACCATCTCAGTGACTTTGACATAGTCAGGCATGACATTCAAGTCTCTTCAGTGACGGACTTTCCCATTCCAAAACTGGACATATTAGAACCAAAATTTTTGACTAAGTTCGTTATCTATATGACACCCCTCCTGTTGCTAAACTATTGGGCATCACCAAAAATAACAACGGACCTCCATTTACCTTATTATAACCAGTTCATACCTGACGAGAATCGATTTTCACCAGATCCAAATCGCTGTGATTCATTTCTGACACATCTGTCCAAGTCAAATTCATCCATTCAAATGTGGATGGTTAGATATCTAGTAATAAAAATTCCTAATGTACATATAAAATGTGAATTTAGAAGTGGCCGAGCGGACGGATCATTGCGGTGGTCTGGTAAGCTCATTATATCTGTGTGCTTGGTATTTACGAAGTATACAAAACCCACACTCAGAAACTATTATAGATAACTTGCAATTTCAAGATTGTAAGTAAGTGATATTTGCAGGGTGTTAGCTAGGAGAGGTGGTTTAGTTGATACTAATTTGTCAGTCTCACATTATTCACTTCCTCTGATATACATTGGTATCCTTCCCTATCTTATTAACAAGAATTAACCATAAGCCATCCAAATAGTTTTTTACCTTTTAAAACTCAACATATCCTCTAAATATTAACTTATGACTCAATTTTTATCCAGCCCATTTTCCCAACACCCTTCCCCTCTTTAGTAAACTAATGTCAAACAAATAATTATAATACTAGCTGTACCCCGCCACGCATTGGCGCTTGACGTATTGCCAAGTAATGGCATTGAAATAGCTTTACCGTGTATATGTAATTTAAAAACTCGCCCTTTTTTCAGTAGCTTCAGTGTTAAAAGTCAAAAATCATTCATATAAAAATAGTATAGTCTTTAGGCTCGCTCGCCATTTGTGCTCAAGCACATCACTAGTAATACCCTTGACCGACGGCGACGTATGCTGCTGCACTATTTGCATATACAACTATGAACTCCAACAGTACAACCATTACACTTTTAGGTTCTGAATTATTTCTAATTTTGTCAAAAAAAACAGTGGGTGAGCATAAAAGCAAAAATTTTTCCCACTTCCCCTTGGGAGGGAAACGAAATATATTTTCCCTGCATGAAGGAAAGAATTGCCCTCCGCTGTTCTGCACGGCACCTTTCCAATACCCTCCACAACCCTTCTCAAAACTTCTTTCAACGTTTCCATATCGCAGCAACCACACAGCTGACTAACCGATGCTCGGTGGAGAGCTACGGATAAATCATTTCAATTAGCAATAAATTATATAGTTTGAGGTTTGTCATGTGATTGGTACAATCTGATTGGCTCTACGTACATTTTTGTAGAGAACCTGAAAACCCTACGTCTGTCCCCAGACCATTTCCTAGCGAAGCGGTATGGTAAAGAGTCTGGCAAGCGAGTCTACTCCCGCCTACTGTCCATTTTTTTGTGCCGGGTTTGGTTGCTAATCAGTTCACCTCGCGCTCTAGCTTGCTGTCCTGTTTTTGTGCCATTCCCTCCTACTGTCCATTTTTTTGTACCAGGTTTGGTTGCTAACGGGTACGCGGTTCGCCCTGCGCTCTAGGTTTACCCGGTAATTCAGTGTGAGTTCACGGGTATTGTGCTCCTGAGCGTTCTAGCTCATTAGCTCATGAATTATTTATGAATACATACGTCGCCGTCGGTCAAGGGTACTAGTGGTGTGCTTGAGCACAAATGGCGAGCGAGCCTTAAACTACACTATTGTTAAATTTGATTTTAACAACTAACACTCAAGCTATTAAAATAAAGTCGAGTTTTTAAATTACGTATGAGGTAAAGGGGTTTCAATGTCATACCCAACAGTTTGAATTGAAAAAGAAGCAACAAAATCAAATCACGTTATTTAAAATTTTCTTTGTGATATTCTTAATAGTAGTTGTAACGCACAATACTTTCACACAACTGAACATACCTACTCAAGACTTACCTTCGTGGACAATGCATTTTTAAGTAAATACTGTTGAGTAGGGCTTATAACTGTGACAAATAGCACATTAATTTACCACCGCCACTAACTCGAATAGAAATGGAGCTCCCATACGATTTTGAGTTTTAACTGCACCCGCAAAACAATTCAAAGCCGTAAACAATTCAATTTCTAAGGTGATACGGGTAATGGTCGCTAAACCGGAGGATTCTGTTTAGTGAAGTTTGGGACGGGGGTCGAACGCGGAGCGAACACAAAAATACGGAGGGTCAAAGTACAAAATGACATACATACGTCCATACATATATCTAAATAAACAAACATCCCCGATTTTCGATTGTGTTACCCCTGTAAGTGTCTCGCTCGCTACGCTCGCTCGCCAATTACTAGTGATGTGCTTGAGCACAAATGGCGAGCGAGCCTAAAGACTATACTATTTTTATATGAATGATTTTGACTTTTAACACTGAAGCTACTGAAAAAAGGGCGAGTTTTTAAATTACATATACACGGTAAAGCTATTTCAATGCCATTGTAACAACTCGCTTGAATTGAAGGAAAAAAACAACGACAAAACAATACACGTTATTTAAACGTTTTCTTTGTGATATTCTTTAGCTAACGCAGCAACTGTTTGTGACTTGAAAAAAAAAGCGTTTTCACAGGAATTCTCTCACAATTTGGAGCCCAAGTTTCATATAAGACTTGCTTAAAGCTGTAGCCTCTAAAGTTGTGTTTTTAGAAGAAAAAACCGCACCCGCGCGCACGTTTAAAGGGCATACTATCATTCATACATACATATATACATACTAGTGGTGTGCTTGAGCACAAATGGCGAGCGAGCCTGATAATTAGGTAACATAAAAAAGTATTGTTACTTTGTTTAGCTTAGTTCATGCAAACACTATTATAGCAGTTACGACCATTTATTTCAGCAAACAAATACAAAATCATTCTGTTACCTGATTAAAGGTAACTTCTGTAGTATCAAACATCTGCCATTCTGATACCAGTAACTCTTGGACAAGCTCTCAGCTACGATAAAAATAAAAAACCAGTGTTATTATTTGTAATTTTAACCAACAAATATGGAATTACTGCTTACTTCAATTTCTTGAGTAGCTATTGATAACTTCTGTAGTATCAAATTTAAGTTACTTTGACTATGTGAATTACCTCACATTCTTCGTAACAAGCTCTCAGCTACAAAAACAAAAGACAATCAATGTTAGCGCACAAACACAAAATTACGTTCTTACCTCATTTTCTTGAGCAGTAGTAACTTCCCTAGTATCCAATTTAAGCCTTTCTGACTATTTGAATTTACCAGTCATCATTGACAACAAGCTCTTAGCTACAAAAAAAGAAAGGCCAGTGTTATTTTTGCATATACAGCTAACAAATATGAAATTACGTGCTTACCTCAGCTTCACCGGAGTAGTAGTTGCTTCCTTAGCATTAACGTTACGGCATTCTGACTACAATTGCTCTTGACAACTAATGAGCAGCACTCATTATCTACAGTCCCGCAGTTCTTATCAAAAAACTCATTTCATTGGTTAATTAAATCATGTGACCAATTATAGCGCCGCGCGTGACCAATTATAGCCCCGCGCGAGGGCTAGGGCTAGGGCAAGGGGACCAATCAGAAGAATTCTTTGATAAGAACTGCGGGATGGCTCCTCCTTATCCCCCCTACAACGGCGAAGTTTTGAAATTACGTTAGAAAAAGGGTCTTCAATGCCATAGTAACCGGTCTCGGCAACTTCTGTTTCTTGAATAATAAGGGTTTTGCCGGAATTATCTCATACTTTGGAAGCTTAAGTTTAAAGTAAGGCTTGTTTAATGTTGTAGTGTCAGAATACACTGGGGTCAAGCCTAAAATGCCGAGTTTTTAGGAGAAAAAAGTTCCCAGCGCGCGTTGAACTTCCATACACACATAATTATTATACATGTAACATATAACCGATTTTGCATTAACCACCCCTAATACTGTCTCGCTCGCTTAGCTCGCTCTCCAACAAATATCCCCGAATTTCAATTGAGTTACTACCCCTGATAATGTCTCGCTCGCCTCGCTCGCCAATTATTGGCGAGCGAGCGAGACAGTATTAGGGGTGGATAATGCAAAATCGGGTATATGTTATATATATATATGTATGTATGGATGGATGGTACGTATACTCTTTAAACGCGCGCGCGGGGAACTTTTTTTTCCTAAAAGCACGACTATTTAGGCTTGACTCCAGTTTATTCTGAAACTACAGCATTAAGCAAACCTTACTTTATACTTAAGCTCCAAAGTATGAGAAAATTCCTGCTAAAACGCTTGTTTTCAAGACACAAAAAGTTGATTCGACAGGTTACTATGGCATTGAAGACCCTTTTCCAGACTTAATTTAAAAAATTCGCCGTTTTATGGGGGATACGGAGTGCCGGTTGTTGGTTGTCAAGAGCCGTTGGTAGTCAGAATGCCGTAGTATTAATGCTATGGAAGCTACTACTTCTTGAGGGAAGCTGAGATAAGTACGCAATTCCATATTTGTTAGCTAAATATGCAAAATTAACGCTGGCCTTTCTTTTTTGTAGCTAAGAGCTAGTCAACAGTGACTGGTAAATTCAAATAGTCAGATTGGCTCAAATTTGGTACTACAAAAGTTACTACTGCTCAAGAAAAAAGTAATTTTGTATTTGTGTGCTAAAATTGATTGTCTTTTGTTTTTGTAGGTGAGAGCTTGTTGTCAAGAATTCAAGGTAATTCAACTTCAATTTGATACTACAGAAGTTATCAATACTCAAGAATGATGTAAGTAGTAATTCCATATTTGTTGGCTAAAATTACAAATAATAACACTGGTTTATTTTTTATCGTAGCTGAGAGCTTGTTCAAAGAGAGTGATTTTGTATTTGTTTGCTGAAATCAAATGTCATAACTGCTATTATAGTTTTTGCATGAAGTAAGCTAAAACATAGTAACATTTTATGTTACCTAACTATCAGGCTCGCTCGCCATTTGTGCTCAAGCACACCACTAGTATTAGGGGTAGATAATGCAAAATAGGGTATATGTTATATGTATGTATGTACGGATGGTACGTATGCCCTTTAAACGCTAGCGGGGGAACTTTTTTTTCTCCTAAAAACACGGCTTTTTAGGCTTGACCCCAGTTTATTCTGAAACTACAGCATTAAGTAAGCCACTAAAACGCAGAGTGTGAGAAAATTCCTGCGAAAACGCTTTTTTTCAAGAAACAAAAAGTTGATTCGACCGGTTACTATGGCATTGAAGACCCTTTCCAGACTCAATTTCAAAATTTCCCCGTTATTAGGTAGTCTGGCGGGCCACACCCTTTACCTTCTTCTTATGGGCGGGGGAAGGGAAAGGGTCTTGTCAAGAATTTGAGGTAGCTAATTCAGATTGTCAAAGTAACTTAACTTGATACTACAGAAGTTATCAATACTCAGGAAACTGAGGTAAGTAGTAATTCCATATTTGTTGGCTAAAATACAAATAATAACACTGATTTAATTTTTTATCATAGCTGAGAGCTTGTTCAAGAGTTACTGGTAATTGAGATTATCAGAAGGATAGATGATTGATACTACAGAAGTTACCATTAATCAGGTAAGAGAGTGATTTTGTATTTGTTTGCTGAAATAAAAGGTCGTAACTGCTATTGTGTTTGCATGAACTAAGCTAAATCATAGTAGCAATACTGTAGTTATGTGTTACCTAACTATCAGGGTCGCTCACCATTTGTGTTCAAGCACACCACTAGTATAATTATATATATGTGTGTATAGATGGTACGTATGCCCTTTAAAGCAAGTCTTATACTTTATACTTAAGCTCTGAAGTGTGAGAAAATTCCTGCGAAAACGCTTGATTTTGAAGACACAAAAGTTGATTCGACCGGTTACTATGGCATTGATGACTCTTCCAGACTTAATTAAAAAAACTTCGCCATTTTAGGGGGATACGTAGTGCCGATTGTTGGTTATCAAGAGCCATTGGTAGTCAGAATGCCGTAGTATTAATGCTAAGGAAGCTACTACTACTCTAGGGAAGCTGAGATAAGTCCGTAATTCCATATTTGTTAGCTATTATATACAAAAATAACTCTGGCCTTTCTTTTTTGTAGCTAAGAGCTTGTTGTCAACAATGACTGGTAAATTCAAATAGTCAGAATTGCTCAAATTTGGTACTACAAAAGTTACCACAGCTCAAGAAAATGAGGTAAGAAAGTAATTTTGTATTTGTGTACTAAAATAGATGGTCTTTTGTTTTTGTAGCTGAGAGCTTGTTGTCAAGAATTCGAGGTAGTTCAGATAGTCAAAGTAACTTAATTTTGATACTACTGAAGTTATCAATACTCAGGAAATTGAGGTAAGTAGTAATTCCATATTTTGTTGGCTAAAATTACAAATAATAACACTGGTTAATTTTTTTTATTGTAGCTGAGAGCTTGTGCAAGAGTTACTTGTAATTGAGATTATCAGAATGGCTGATGTTTAATACTACAAAAGTTATCATTAATCAGGTAAGAGAGAGATTTTGTATTTGGTTTGCTGAAATAAAAGGTCACAGCTGCTATTATGGTGTTTGCATGAACTAAGCTAAGGCAATACTTAGTTTTATGTTACCTAACTATCAAGCTCACTCGACATTTGTGCTCAAGCACACCACTAGTATAAATTGAAATGGGATCCAAGGGGCCCTGAAGATGAAGCAATTTTGTTTCTCTCTCACTTCTGTAAGTTTCAATCAAGTAATTTATGATTTCTTGACAGAGCATGAATACATTTGTATTATTTATTAGCCAAATTACGAGATTTATAATATAGCGTACTGTTTATTGTTTAATTGTTCTATATAAACACAAATTCTTACTATTCCTTACATAGCAAGACTGAGTGAGAGTATTCAGAGAGTGTGTAGAGACGTGTAAGATTCTAAGATCGCATCTTACTAAAGTCAAAAATACTATACCAATTACCACAGAGCCATCCATTGTGTACAGTGTTGTGGTAAAGTATACATAGGTAAAACCACTAGAAGGCTTGAGCAGAGAGTGAAAGACATCATGATGCTTGCAAGAGAGGTGACGAGAAGGTTTCAGCCATTGCTGAACATGCTTGGCAAATGGGAAGATGTGAGAGTTGTAGACAGAGCCAGTAAGAATCATGATTTTGAAGATCAAGGAAGCTCTACACATACAGATGACATCTGATAACAAGTTAACAGAGACATAGGTTTTGAGCTTCTAGGATGCTGGTTATCCATGCTGCGTGCAAATTACCCTCCAGGATATAATACACAGTAAGCGTACCCTCCAGAAATCGTGCTGTTTACATTGTGTTACTATATCACCACGGAGAGTTCAACCTCAGTTGACCCCTGAAGATGACTTCGGCAAGAAGTCGAAACGTCAGGTTAAATTTTAAATACAATATTGGCTGTTAGAACGAGAAAAATTTGCTATTATTACAAATTAAATACTTACAACTATATTTTCATAAATTAGCCCTACTCAATTTGTATACAACTATTGTGACCCAAGCCATTACTTCCACTATACATGATGCAGAAGAAGTTGGATATAAGACAGATTTTTATGAAAATTCTCGAGGATTAGAATTTCACTTGAGTGGCCTACCAGATGCAAAAGTCATTGTTGATATTGTTGAAGCAATAATGACCGGTAAATGTGATAATGAATCCACATTTTTAACCTAATGATTGTTTTATTGGGGGTAGACTAGCAATGAATTTCCATAGTACAAATTATAGGTGGTGAAGCATTAAATTGATGACAAAAGGAAGCTTGAGTACACTTGTCCCTTAAAATAGTACACAAATGTATTCCTTATGAATTTTACAAGTAGAACTAGCTGGTTTGTGCTAGTATATTATCATAAATAAACACATTTTCTTCTAAAGAAGATGTGTATGTATCAATTATGTGTAATGTTTTCTTTCAGTATCTAGTAATGTTGAAGCATTCTGTTATTTTTAGGTCTTCTAAATAAAAACAATATTTTGGTAAATAAAACCAATTTTGAAGTTGTTAAAGCCACACAAGAAAGTCATTATAAAAACTTCAAGTTTTTCCCTCTCCGCAAATATCTGGTTCAGTACTTATACCAGTTACGTATGAATATAAATAAATATTATTCTTTGAAAATACATGGTATTTTATACATAGTAAATGTAAGTGTAATTAACCCTCAACGCACATGCGCGAGAGGGTGAGAGTTGTCATCTTGTCTGTTTGTCTGTCTGTCATGCTCCGTTTTTAGAGATTTTTTGTTGGTTTAGGTATGAACTTACTCAGAACGGCAATTTAGGACTTTTCATTGTGCTACTTTTCTGAATTTTGGGCTGATTTGTAAGAGAAACACGAAGTTTCCAGCTCCCCATTAATATTAGCATTTGTGAGTAAAACCCCCTGTTGTCACGGTGTGATCACGTGAGCTAATAACTTCTTGCAGTCCGCAGTAGCTTATATACATAAAAATATACCAGTGAGTGTCCCTGGCCAGTTTAGCTTCTTCTACCGAGACATTGTTTACTTGTACCATTTTCATTGCCCAATCTATATTGATGCCTCTTTATAGAATAGCCAATCAATTATTCTTTTGCCTGAGATGATATTGTAATAGCTTGCTAGTGTAGCTAGTAGCGCTGAGGGTTCCCACCTTTGGTGCTTTATTTCTCATTAGCAAAGCAAAAATAATCATAATTTTATAGAATCCTTAGCATTGGCAATGATTTTTGTCCAATAAAAACCTCACACTTATTACTGAGAAAGCAAATGGGACCTTATTTGAATTGAACATAAACAACTGATAGTCTTGTAGAAATGCCGACACTTTTAGAAATTTGATATAAAGGAGGTATAAAAATTATATTTTAAGAATTTTATGACGTGTAAATTTATTATGCTAATTTTAATCAAAATTACTATATCACCTAAGTTACAGAATATTGCTTTGTACACCTGCACTTACTTTTCAAGCTTAATAAGATGAAAGTGTGAAAAAATTAGGAATTAGCATCCACTGACATATTTTGGATCTGATACAATTTGTGTGGTAGAAATTGAGAGCATTATATCAGACAAAAAGTACAAGCTAGTAGCTAATAATTATTAGGTCATTGTAAATGTACATGCATACTATTCAAAATTTGTATAATGGTCTAGTGTTTTATTAGAAAGACCTTCATGGACACATGAAGAGTTATGGCAAGCTTCAAATGAAGAAAGCTTGGAAACCTTGCTAGAATTTGGAAGAGATTATCTTATGAATGACCTCAATGTAGCCTGCTTGGCAGATGGCCATACAGATCCTAGAATGGTAAGTTACAATGGCTATATTTCTCAATAGAATACAACATGTATTATTAGGTATTGGCTGTCAGATCTATCATCGTGCAAGCATTGCCAGGGAAACTTTCTCCTTTTTTTGTCCCAAGGAATAATTTTCATAACATGGTTCATTTACAGAAAGGAAAATCGTATGGCTTTCTCATGCCAAACCCACAAACTGTTGGTAGTACTCCAGTTCATGTTATATTTCAAGTAAGTACTGAACTTATTGTTGTGAGAATATACAGAAATGTTTAGAGTTTGAAAGCCTGTGATTAAATAGAGACAATAGAGCAATCACACTTTAAGAAAATAGTCTGATTTCAACTCTTGGTGACAACCATGTTTTATATTAATTCTATTAACACCTTTGAATGGGAAAGATTCATCTAATGAGTATAATAGGACGTGAAAAGCAATAAAGACTATTATGCAATGAAATAATAGTATAAAAACAGATTATGTATGATTTTTTTGTGTACATAATCAACACTTAATTCCATAGCATCTTAAAAACTAGACAGAGTAATTAAATTATCACTTAAAACCTTGAAGAGCAGCTATCCTTAAGGTATACCTTAATGTTTGAATTTTTGCTGACTTTGTAAATTTCAAAAAGTATAAGCAAATTCTTTAGAGTCATTGAAAAGATGACAGTAATTGCTGTTCAAAAGAAAGTACAGTTTGTATACTTCAACTTCAACTACTTAACTGCCCATACTATATCATATAACTAATTTTTCAGCACCATTCAAGGGCAACTTCATTTCAACTTTAGTGCACTGCTAAATACTATGTGAAAGAATACACTATATCTTCAACATACTGTAAGTAAGGAATACTTGATTTCAATGTACTGATGAACACTGTACTTGGAATTCAAGAAAAGTTAGAAATTATATCAAATATGCCAAATCTGTAACTTATAGTGAGATCTCTATACTTCAGCTTATTAATAATAAAATTCAATGTATTTTAAGAATGTTACTTAAACTATTACATTTTTTATGGAATATAATAGTAGGCTATAGTTTCTTCAACATTTGTGATGAACACAATACTAGTGATTCAATATAAACATTTTGTGTCAGAGTTCTATTTTTATGTGTAATAGTTTAGCAAAGATAACAGCTCCATGTTGTCCATTTTTCTACAAATTCTTAAAAAGTTAATGGAGGTATATCAAAACTTTACAAAAATTTTATTTGATTGTTTAACATATCAATTAATTGGCGAGCGAGTGAAGCAATGAGACACTATCATGGGTAACACTATAGAAAAATTGGGAATACATTTTTGCTTGTTTATACGTATGTTTAGATATATGTATGTCATTTTTTTACTTTCACCCTAGCATTTTTGTGTCACTTGGTAGTCTACCCCATCCCATACTCCATTAAACATAATCCTTTGACTTAGTAATCTTTACCTGTGTCTCTCAGGAAATTAAATTGTTTACTCCCTTTGTTTCTGACATGATCTGAATGTGGTATGATGTAATGGCAGTGGTTCTTGATTATTAATGCACTGTTTGATATGCCTATAACAAATGCCCTACACACAGTTGTTCTTTCAATGATTCAGTCATTCTCAGCTAACATAATTATAATAATAGCAAATATTCTTGGTTCTAACAATCAAATATTATGTTAACTAAAACTTAACCCTACATTTCGACTCCTTACCAAAGGAGTCAACAAGGTCAAACTCTCTGAGGCAGTATAAAAAACACAAAATAAACAGCAAGATAACATGAGAGTACGCTTACTGTTTAATATATCCTGAAGAGTGACATTAGACCCAAATACATACATACATACATACATACATACATATATACATACATACACAACATACATAACATTTTTTATACTGAGGCAGTATAAAAAACACAAAATAAACAGCAAGATAACATGAGAGTACGCTTACTGTTTAATATATCCTGAAGAGTGACATTAGACCCAAATACATACATACATTCATACATACATACATACATACATACATAGTTTAAGTATGAGGTTAAATACAGCACTTTTAAAGTTACAGACTTTCTCATGACTCACTATGCATTAGCCAATAAGTCAAAATTTTAAGTTTTTTAAATACAAGAAAGTGCTCCATTTAGTGAATTGATAAGTTAATTTTTTTGTTCATTCAATTATTACTTTTCCCTGCATTTTATTTCAGGTTCCATGCTTTGGAATGTCTTGGGTATACTATTTCTTGTTTCCACAACAGTCACGATGAAGGTGGTTCTTTCAACATTATTGTCGTGAGTCAGAAATGCCATCCAAATAAAGTTATCGCTACTATTCATGAATTCTTGAGAAATACTTATGAAAAAGTAATAGCACCCAGTCATTTCAGACAGGTTTTCTCTGAGGCTAAAAATTCTGTAGAGAAAGACCTTATCTTCAACATGCAAACTGTGTTAGATACTTCGAAGCAGCTCTGGAGAGGTGTACAGAAGGGAGATATAGATTATAATGAATCAAAACAGAATCTCATTGCTCTAAGTACTCTCAGTGATGTGCACTTCAGACGTCTTTATCTTTCAGGAATTCTAGATGTCCAATCTAGGAAGATGTTAATTGTAGTACTATACAACAAGGAAGTTCGTGATATGAAGTTAAATGTGGACTGTTTGATTCAGTATCATCTCATAAATCAATTCACTAAAAACTTAGAATCTGCTTGTTTATAGAATTATAATATAATTTAATAACCATGAAGTGTTATAGTTGGTGTATAAGTCATATAACTTATAGTAATGCGTGAATGGGATATGTTGACAGTGAGTATATGAAGTGTAAGTTCTAGTGTATCTAATGATCCTTATCTGAGGTCTTTCTGAAGTTTTTGTCTTGTTTATTTCTCCTCTTATTGATAATTAGAATTTGGTGATAGGTTGCCCCTGAATTCACTGCCTCAAAAGACAGCTTTAAGATATTGTAGAGCCGAAGTGAGTAAGATATCATTGCAACTGATCATATTAACACTATTCAGAGTGCATGACTGATTTCATTTTTTACAGAAGGAGCTAGAATGATAGGCATGGAGCAATTGTGGAGGAATACTTCTCTGTGAATATTACTTTGTGGTGAAATTCAATGTTAATCCAGATGGTACTAAATGCACTTCATTCACTGTGATCTTATATAGATGTGTCAAAATGATTCTTTGCCTCCATATCTGTGAACTTTATAGTGAGTTGCAAGAGGGGGGGGCAAGGGGAAGCACCCTAGTCTGGAAAGTCACCAAACGCATATATTAGGGTCACCAGACCCTACCGAGTGGAGTGGTTGTCCCCTCCGCATGGTCCTAAGTGGGAAAGTATCAAGCACGTGGTATGCTCACAAAATCTAGTGATTTTTCTTCAAGACAATATTTGTCAATTAGAGGAAGAGTGTTTCTTGTCACTTCTCTTCTCCAAGAGATCCATTGGAAAGTGTATAAAAATTATAATTATATAATGTGAAGCATGTGTATGTAATGGTCCAGGCAAGACTTTGGGGTCCACACCACTTGAAGAATGGCCTGTTCTCCTGCGAGTTCTTAGCCCAGTTCCACGAACTTTGCTTGCAGGCTCATAGTGCCTGCATAGTACACAGGCATTCCTGGCTCTGCCAGATGCGTGAGACTGCCTAATGCAACAAGAGAGAGAGAGAGAATGTGTGTGTGGTGTGTTTGTGTACTGGTACCTATTATTGGGCCAACAAAATACAAATATGACTCATTAAATCTTCCCAGCTGCTGGGAATTTTTTTTTCATTACTATCAAACTTCTTTAAAAAAGTCAAGAAAATTTTTCTACCTCAGTCATGCTGCAGTATCTTAAATATTATTTGAGACTAATAGCTAATTAATTCTAATTACATCAATTTTGGCAGCAAAAAATAAGAAATATAAGTAGCTACATTTTAGAAGAAATACTGGTCATTTTTGGGGATCTGAAAAAGAGAATTTTGGGAATAAGTCTACGCCCACTGTCAAGCAATACCAAAAATATATCTGGAAGAACACTCATTGATAAAGAATTATACCAGGATAAATCTTAAGATTAGGCCGAGAACAGGATGTCACCGTGCTCTGGTGCTGTGCTTTGTTGGCCTCTTGTTCTCTTGGTTGCTTGCTTCACATACTGCATAGCAGCATTCTCATTAAAATTGTTGAGGAGTTTAAAATGGGTTTGAAATGGCGGCGCGCTGCCAACATATACAATACAATCAACTGGACAATAAGAGAAAAATAAAACTAAGGTTTTGAACGCATTCAGCTAATGTAGCATGCAGTAGACTAAGAATCAGCACGCCAGTGGTAGGAATTGAGACTTGAAGAGCTCATAGCAGCAAAGAAACGCAGTGCTAACTTCTGTTATTAAACATAGTTAGTTCTTTTAGGTCCACTGATACCCATAGCCCTACAAACAGCGAGAAAATACTAGTTAGCCTTAGCAAAGCCAAATCAAATTTGCACCAAAATTTGCGTGGTCTTGGTGCTGCATCTGAGAGATGATGTTTAATTTTCTGGAAAGAGGAAATGTTTTTGTTTCAATTTTTGTAGGTACATCTTTTGATTATTTGCACCACTAATACTGAGCCAAATGCTTCCATACTGTCACAAATGCTACTAATTTAATGTGGATATATGGTGTTGTCAGTTTTTGTTTTTAAATCATTGTGAAATTCCACTCAAATGATGAGAGTTTATAACTTGGAAGAGATCAATTTATTGTTGCCAGCTCGCATTATTACTTTAGAATACCCTTTTTATGTTAAAACACCTACTCCTGATGTTCTGAGGAATCACAAGAATAACTTAGGGAAGTAATTGCTGATGAATGTCTTTTTGTAACAAATTAGGAAGTGGTCACAGTAGCAAAGCAATGATCATCAGGCTCGCATTTACCCATAAACTGGAATTTGTCGAGTTCAATCCACATTGATTAAGAATTTTTCTTGCTTGACCTGGTATGCAAATCTAGTGAGCCTGTGTACAAAGTGACCAAAGAAAATCAAGAATAGGCTTATATCATAAAAATGCCTGGACTAACACGTAGCTGTATCATTGATAAAATAATTCTTTTATCAATCGCTGCATGAAATCGTATTTGAAGAAAAGGAAACCGCGCGTAAAGAAAGGCAGAGTAAATTGGTAAAGGGTTTCGGCATCTACAAAACAAGCGGAAAAACTCTGATGGCGGAAAACTGACGATGGAGGAGACCTGGATAAATGCTGTTTTAGACGCGTTAGAAAAAATAAAGAAACTTTGTTCCTCAAAAAGGTTTGGGTTTCTGTGTTCATTGTACTGTAGGATGTGGAAGCTGATACGTGGGCAAGACATTAGAAGGTTTAAAATATGGTTTTAAATATGGACTTGGAATTACATTATTATAATACTTATTGCATGTGTCAGAGTACAATAAGGGAAACATTTATGAGCATGCAATTTTTTTACAATAGAAGACAAGTAAAATAATTTGGTGACAGTAGCACAGGAGGAAGAATACGGAGCTTTGGTGTTAGCAAAAATATTTGACACTATTTGTAATGGATGTGGGCATACAGGAGATGCCCACACTGGAAAGCAAGGACAGAGAAGAGTAGAGAAGAGGAGAAGCAAGAGAAGACAGAAGAAGAAGAGAACTAGTTTTACGTTATGTTTATGTCACGTCATTTATCATGTCATTTAGGTTGTTGTTAGAGTGTGTATCGTATGGAATAGTAAGTGTGAGTAGTAATGCGCAGGTCTCCTGCAATAGTGTGGATCAATTTCATTGGTTGAATGGCGAGTGGATCTATAGTCATAAACCACTCGCCACGTGTTGTAATATCAGTCCAGTTAGAGATATCATTTATTGAAACTTTGATTGTACTCTGGTGGCAGCGTACTTGCTGTTCATCAGACTGTGGCTCTCGCGTTGTGCGCAAGGCGAGTGAGGGCAACCTCGAAACCCCCACAGATTTGGTGGCAGCGGTGGGATCCTTGAGGAGGAGACGTCTGACTCGGGATCCAACGAACTAGGACCAAGAGGCTACCACGGTGTCTGCAGGTCCCACAGTCTGCGTCCACGGACGGAGATACTCGAACCGGAGTGGAATTTTCCACCCTACCACGGTCTACGGACTAAGGAAATCATCATCCCTTGTTACGACAGAGGGAGAGCACGCTCGACTGTCAAGGCAGAGGAGAGCGAATCACAAGGCCCCTTGCTACGGTAGAGGGAGGCCATAGAAGGAGGGAAGAAAGAGAAGAGACGAGAACAAGGAGGATCATCGGGAAGGAGGCTTGGACAGCCCTTAGAAACTTGCGTTGTAGTGTTGTTGTGTGTGGTTTTGAAAATTTCTAAAGTGTAAATTGTAGTCATTGATTGTTTCTAATAGTGTGTTGTGCCCATCTTGTTATCACTGTGTACTGTTTGTAATTCACAGGGTCTAGACTGAGGACGAGTTCGCTTGCCCTCTATGACAGAGCCTGGACACGGTGAGGCGAGGAGGAGGACCAAGAAGTTGCCCGGGGTGAACACCGACAAGGAACTTTATCGGCCCAAGGGGCGACCGGCTGTAAAGACACGATCACCGTACCCATTCCGATTTTCGGAGGTGAAGTACGAGGAGGCATCAGACGTAGATTCGGAAGTGGCGGAAGATAGTGAAGTGGACTTGTTGCAGGAAGGTATGGCGAAGAGAGGTGAAGAGGGTGAAATAGCAGCTCTGTTGCGGTACCTAGTGGAGAAGGATGAGAAAGACAGAGAGGAAAGGAAGGAGGCAGAAGAGAGGAACGGAAGAGTGAAGGAAGATGAGGCAGCCAGGAGGAGAGAAGAAGAAGACAGATCTAGGAGGCATAGAGAGGAAGGCGAGGACAGACGGCGAGGAGAAGAAGTTGCCCGTCGCAGGGAGGAAGAAGAACGACGAAGAGCGTCGAAGTTGGAAGATGACAAAGTACGTGAGAGACGAGAGTTATTGCAAGAAAAGTTAAAGGGGTTAGGAGTATATAAGGAAGGAACTGAGCTGGGGGCGTATTTGGGGAAATTTGAGAGAATAATGAGAGAAGGGAAGGTGAGTGAGAATGATTGGGGAGAGAGACTGTATCCCAGGTTACCTGAGACCTTGTGCATGAGGGTAGCACAGGCCAGGGACAGTGAGGAACCGTATGAGGAGATTAAGAAGATTTTACTGAAGGCCATGGGGGAGACAGCCATTACTTATGGGAATCAGCTGCTAGAGGCCAATGGGGATTTGTTTAAGGGTATGACTGCTGGGGGAATAGCGGACTGGTTGTTACGTGTGACAAAGGGAATGTGTCAGGGGAGCAAGAGTATAGAGGAGTGTATGTTGGCCATAGCGTTGGCCGTGTTAAGGCGGAGTTTGCCGCAGAGTGGTAAAGCATTTTTGGAGATGCGAAAAGTTGGGGAGTGGGGGGAGTTGAGAGAGGCCCTTGAGGACTGGATGTCCGGGAGGCAGAGGGGGAACTTTTATAAGCCTTTGGGTAGTAGTTCCAGTGAGGTGAATAGGGGATATAGAGGAACAATAGACAGGGAGAGTTGGTATGGGCGTGGAAGCAAGGCCCAAGGGGGTGGTTTGGGAGACAAAGTGGGAAGCACTTATGGAGTTGTAACGTGCTATAGTTGTGGGGAGAAGGGACACAGAGCCAGTGAGTGTAGGAAAGACAAGCAGGGAAGTAGCTACATTACACGTGTACCTACCTGCTATAACTGCGGTAAGGTGGGGCATAAGAGCCCTGAGTGTACAGCTAAGAAGGGGACGGTGGCGGTTAAGAAGGAGCCGAACCCAACGAAGATGTCTATGCTCAGGAGGACTGAGTCAGGACAGGTTGAGAATGTGGCGTATGGGTTGGTGAATGGGGTTAGGACCAAGGTCCTTGTGGACTCGGGTGCAGAGTTGGGATCTCTACCCAAGGAATTAGTTCCTGAAGGGGTAGAGCTGTGTCCTGATGTGTACGTGAAGGGATATGGGGGTACAGAGAAAAGATACAAGAGTTGTATATGTGAATTTGTGGTGGGAGGCCACACAAAGAGAATAAGGTCGATAATAGATGAAAGTGAATCATCAGGGGTGACGTGTTTGGTACCGGTCTCTTTAGCAGATGATCGGGAAGCTATGGCATACAGAAAGGCCATAAGGGAGTATATGTCTGGGAATAGAGTTGGGGTCAATGTGCTGACTAGGAGTATGGTCAGGAGAGAAAGGGAGCTAGATGAGAACGAGGAAATGACAGACGGAGTGGTGTCGTGGGATGTAGTTAGTCCTGAGGGTGATGGTGAGCCTGAACCTGAGGAAGGAGCGAGTAGCCAGTCCGATCCCTTAAATATGCCCGAAGATTGGAGTAGGGTGGGAGAAGACCAAGGGGTGGAAGAAGCTGAAGGTACGCCTGATGCCGAGCAACCCCGGGCGAAAGCAAGAGAAGAGACGAACGAAGGGAGTGCGACTCCCTTGGGGGAATTATCGGGGGGAACGGAGTCTGAGATTGAGTTAAGTAAAATAGCGGGGGAAATAGGACCTGTCAGAGAGGGTCAAGAGAAGGAAGAGTTTACGAGAGAGCTGCAGGAAGACAGCAGCTTAAGGGAATGGAGGGAGTTAGGAGATAGGAAAGAGAGAGGTTTCCGATGGAAAGGGAAAGTGTTAGTAAAGGGAATGTATGTGACGTGGGATGAATATAGAGATGTGATTGTGTTGCCAGAGAGCTATAGGAAGAAGGTGAAAGTTTTGGGACACGAAAGAAATGGGCACTTCGGTGCGGACAAGGTGGCGAAGATGGTGGGTAGATATTTTGCATGGCCTGGAATGGCTCGAGACATTATAAGGCACTGTAGGAGTTGCGAGAGGTGCCAGGTGAGGAGCAAACACAGGCCAAGAAGGGCACCAGTGGTCGAGAGACCGATACTGGCGGAGCCATTTGAGAGCGTGGCGATTGACTTGGTGGGGCCGTTGCCAAAGGGGAAGGGAGGAAGCAGGTATATTTTGACCTACATCTGCTTAGCTACGAGGTGGCCAGAAGCAGTAGCCCTAAGAAGCATTACGGCCAAGGCAGTGATGGATGGACTATGGTCCATATTCTCCAGGACCTCGGTCCCAGAAAGGATTCTCACTGACCAAGGCAGTCAATTTTGCGGCAAAGTAATGACCCAATTGTGTGAGCACCTGGGGATAGAGAAGGTGCGTACGTCTCCCTACCATCCTGAGACAAACGGAGCCGTGGAAAGAATGCACGGGACCATGAAGAGCGTGTTGGGGAAGTGCATAGATGAGTGGGTAGACTGGGTAGGTCAGTTGTGTTTTGTACTATTTGTTCTAAGGCAGATGCCTCATGCCGACTCGGGGTTTAGCCCCTTCGACATGGTTTATGGGTTTCGGGTAAGAACGCCCTTGGACGCCCTATACCACGGTCTTTACGAAGTAGAAGCGGAAAAGTTAAATGTGTGTGAGTGGGTAACTAAGATGGCTGAGAGGTTGGAGAATGTGAGAGACAGTGCAGCATTGAGAATGGCTAAGGGGAAAGAGAGTAGGTTACAGTATGTGAACAAGGGAACGAAGTTGAGGGAATTTAAGGAGGGAGATTTAGTTTTATACAGGGTACCGGGGATGACCTGTAAGTTGTCGGATTCATGGCAGGGTCCGTACAAGATTCTAAGGAAGATGGGAGCAGTGAATTATAGGATTGGGAAGATTGGGAATGAGAAGCACTCTAAGGTAGTGCATGTCAACTGTATTAAAGAATTCAGAGAGAGAGCGTGTATAAGGAGGTTAGATATTGTTGTGGAAGAACAAGGGGATGAGAGCAGTGAGTTGAAGGGCGAATGTGAAGGGTTCAATGAAAGTGAATTACGAGAGTTACTGGGGACGTACAACGACGTCTTCTCTGACAGTCCGGGTAGCACGGATCGGGTCAAGATGACCATCGACACGGGAGAGAGTGAACCCATTCGTCAGACGCCGTATTCGGTTCCTTTAGGAATAAGGGAGAAGGTGAAGAGAGAATTAGAAAGTCTGGAAGAACAAGGAGTCATTGAAAGATGCAAGAGCAATTGGGCATCTCCGTTGGTGCCCGTGAGGAAGCCAGATGGGAATATCAGGCTTTGTGTTGATTACCGTCGGCTCAATGATATCACGACAAAAGAGCCATACTACATCCCATCCTTCGATGAGATGGTGGAGAAGGTTGGAGTAGGCCGAGTTATGTCCAAGATCGACTTGGCTAAAGGCTTTCATCAAGTGTTGATGGATGAAGGTGACCGGGACAAGACATGCTTTGTGTGTCCCTTTGGGAAGTACAGATTCCGGCGGATGCCGTTTGGGCTAACGAACGCTCCGTCCGTGTTCCAACGTTTGATGGACGAGGTATTGGTAGACTGTAGAGAGTGGACTAACGTTTATATCGACGACATTCTTGTTGTGTCGGAAGATTGGGGGTTACATTTGGTTCACTTGGAGAGAGTTTTGGAGGCCTTAAGGAAGAATGGCCTGACCTGTAAGAGGTCGAAGTGTTGTTTCGGTAGGAGAACTTTAGAATTTTTAGGTCACCAATTGGGTGGTGGCAGAATTAGTGTTCCGGAAGCAAGGGTAGAGGCGATCCGAAATCATCCTCTGCCCAGAACGAGGAAACAGCTGCGTGGTTTCCTGGGCCTGGTGGGGTTCTACAGGAGGTTTATCCCTGGTCTTCATCAATGGTCCTCTGTCCTCACGCCACACACGTCCACGGCGATGCCTGGGGTGGTGAGTTGGACGAGTTCGATGTTGGACGCCTTTCATGTGTTGTGCAACCAATTATCTGTATCAGTTCGTTTATGTGTTCCGTGTGTGAGTGATGTATTTGTGTTAGAGAGTGACGCAAGCTCGACGGGTGTGGGAGCCGTCCTTTCCGTGGTTCGGAACGAGGAGAGATTTCCTGTCGCTTTCTTCTCGAAGCAGCTGCGAGGAGCTCAGACGAACTATAGTGCCCAAGAGTTAGAGGGCCTAGGTGTCTACGAGGCCATCAGACACTTCGCATATTACCTGTATGGTAGGAAATTTACAGTGATCACTGATCACAAAGGTCTTGTGAACATGAGATGTGGGAAACAGGAAAACCGAAGAATTTACAACTGGTGTTTGAAGTTATGCATGTATGACTTTGATATTGTGTATCGAGCAGGAGATAAGAATGTAGTCGCTGACGATCTGAGTAGGTGCCATGGAGAGACTGTTGTCTGTGACCGTGTCACCCAGCTCATGAAGGAGGGGGGAGATGTGGGCATACAGGAGATGCCCACACTGGAAAGCAAGGACAGAGAAGAGTAGAGAAGAGGAGAAGCAAGAGAAGACAGAAGAAGAAGAGAACTAGTTTTACGTTATGTTTATGTCACGTCATTTATCATGTCATTTAGGTTGTTGTTAGAGTGTGTATCGTATGGAATAGTAAGTGTGAGTAGTAATGCGCAGGTCTCCTGCAATAGTGTGGATCAATTTCATTGGTTGAATGGCGAGTGGATCTATAGTCATAAACCACTCGCCACGTGTTGTAATATCAGTCCAGTTAGAGATATCATTTATTGAAACTTTGATTGTACTCTGGTGGCAGCGTACTTGCTGTTCATCAGACTGTGGCTCTCGCGTTGTGCGCAAGGCGAGTGAGGGCAACCTCGAAACCCCCACAATGGAAATCCTTATAAAATGGCACCATGACTTCCTCGGATATTGGAGAGTGGCATGGAATATTTTTGACTTCACAGTCATATCTATCTCCTTCATAATTGTAGTCATGTATAATTATATGTGTATGTGCATTTATATAGCCTGGTTCTCTTTATTTGTGTGCATCACACAAGATGGCTGGGTGGACATCAGGAACGAACTAAAGAATTGTGGCCATTCAGTGGTGGGAGAGATGTACCTGATTGTGTTTATCACCATAGGAGCCTTCATATTAGACAACCTGGTAGTGGTCATAGTGGCAACAAAATTTGTATGTGTTACCTGATCCTCCACTGTATGAGGGGTAAATAGTGAAATATGTACTTTACAGGAATGGGTCGTTGAACAAGAACAATATTGTGACAACAAAAAATTTTTCCATAGAATCTCAATCAAAAGAGAAGCCCGTTGGACGGATCAATGCTTGTAACGTCCTTCTAGACATTGCCCAATCTCCTCAAGTGAGTACCTATGCTGTGAAAACTGTTGTTGTTGACTTGTTTTCTTTTAATCCACGCAACAGTTGTACTGAGTGAATGAAGAAAGCTGTCATACTTTTATAGCAAATATACACAATAATGTGTATACTCTCTAATTTGTATTACAGTACTTAGGATCTTAGGAATAACTAGTGATGTGCTTGAGCACAAACGGCAAGAGAGTCTAAAGATTTCATTGTTGTTAAGATTTTAACTTCTAACACTCAAGCTACTTAAAAAAGGTCGAGTTTTAAATTACGTATACAATATACGATGTATATACGGTAAAGGGTATGCAATGCCACCATAGCAACCATGGCTGCAACTGTTTGAATTGAAAACAACAAAAACAAGTTATGTTATTCAAATGTTTCCTTTGTTATGTTCTTTAGTTAAGTAGTAGCTTTAACACACAATACTCTCACAAACTTGACATACCGACACAAGACTTACCTTTGTGGTTAGTCTAATGGGCAATGAATTTTGAAAGTTAATACTGTTGCATAGGGCTTATAACTATGACAAATAGCACATTAACTTACCGCTACCACTAACTCAAATAGAAAGTAAGTTTTTTAGTTTTAACTGCACCCGCAAAAGAATTCAAAGCGGTAAACAATTAAATTTTTAGGATGATACATAATAATGATCAATAAACTAAAGGATTTAGTTTAGTGAAGTTTGGAATGGGGTAGAACACTGAGCTAACACAAAAATGCCTGGGTCAATGTACAAAAGTGACATATGTACGTCCAAACATTGTATATAAATATATATCCCCTATTTTCAACTGTGTTACCCCTGATAGTGTCTCGCTTGCTTCGATGGCTATATGTATGTATGTATGGATAGATGGTATATATGCCTCTCAAACGCGCGCGCGCGGGATTTAAAAATTTTTTTTTAAATACGGCCTTTCAGGCTTGACCCAGTTTCTTGGGATACTACAACATTAACCAAGTCTTACTTTAAATTTGGGGTCAAAATTACGAGAGAATTCCTGCGAAAACACTCGTTTTTCAAGTTACGAACAGTTGCTGCGACCGGTTACTAAAACATTGAAGACCCTTTACTAGACTTAATTTCAAAACTTCGCAGTTTTGGGAGGCTACGAAGTGCCAATTGTTGGTTGTCAAGACCCACCAGTAGTCAGAATGCCTTAATCTTAATGCTAAGGAGGCTACCAATACCCGGAGGAAGATGAGGTAAATACGTAATTCCATATTTATTAGCTAAAATTACAAAAATAACTCTGGCCATTTCTTTTTTGTATCTGAGAACTTGTTGTCAAGAGTGACTGGTGAATTGAGATAGTCAGAATGGCTGCTACAGAAGTTACCACTACTCAAGAATATGAGGTAACAAGGTAATTTTGTACTTGATTGCTAAAATTAAGGTCTTTTGTTTTTGTAGCTTTGAACTTGTTATCAAGAAATACAAGTAATTCAGATAGTCAGAACGGCTTCAATTTGATACTACAGAACATACCAATACTCAGGAAATTTAGGTAAGTAGTAACTCCATATTTGTCGTCTGAATTACAAAAATACTGGCCTATTTTTTTTTTGTAGCTGAGAGCATGTTCAAGAGTTACTGGTAATTGATGTAGTCAGAATTGCTTAAATTTCATAATACAGAGGTTACCATTACTCATGTAAGAGAGACATTTGTATTTCTATGCTAAAATTAATGTTCAACTGCTATTATACTACTGTTTTTAATTGAACTAAGTATAATATAAATTATGTAGTAGCAATACTGCAGTTTATGTACCTAACTTGAGGTTCGCTCGCCATTTGTTATGGTACGTATGCCCCTTAAACACGTGCGTGGGGAACTTTTTTTTCCTAAAAACTCGGCTTTTTATAGGCTTGACCCCAGTTTATTCTGAAACTACAGCATTAAACAAGCCTTACTTTAAACTTAAGCTCCGAAGTATGAGAAATTTCTTTTTTCCCCTTGTTTTTCAAGACACAAAAAAGTTGCTGAGACCGGTTACTATGGCATTGAAAACCCTTTTACAAATGTAATTTCAAAACGTCCCCGTTTTATGGGGGATACAGAGTGCCCCTTGTTTGTTGTCAAGAGCCATTGGTAGTCAGAATGCCGTAATGTTAATGCTAAGGAAGCTACTACTACTCCAGTGAAGCTGAGGTAAGTACGTAATTCCATATTTGTTAGCTAAAACATTACTCTGGCCTTTTTTTTTTGTAGCTAAGAGCTTGTTGTCAATGATGACTGGTAAATTCAAATAGTCAGAATGGCTTAAATTTGATACTACGGAAGTTACTACTGCTCAAGAAAATGAGGTAAGAAAGTAATTTTGTATCAGTGTGCTAACATTGATTGTCTTTTGTTTTTGTAGCTGAGAGAGAGCTTGTTATCAAGAAGGTGAGGTAATTCACATAGTCAAAGTAACATAAATTTGATATTACAGACGTTATCAATACTCAGAAAATTGAGGTAAGTAGTAATTCCATATTTGTTGGCTAAAATTACAAATAATTGCACTGGTTTATTTTTTTATTGTAGCTGAGACTTGTCCATGAGTTACTGGTAATTTGAAATTATCAGAATGGCAGATGTTTAATACTACAAAACTTACCATTAATCAGGTAAGAGAGTGATTTTGTATTTTGTTTGCTGAAATAAAAGGTCTCGACTGCTATTATAGTGTTGGCATGAACTAAGCTAAGGCAATACTTAGTTTTATGTTACCTATCAGGCTCACTCGCCATTTGTGCTCAAGCACACCACTAGTGTAGATTGGAATGGGAACCAGGGGCCCCTGAAGATGAGGCAATTTTGTTTCTCTCTCACTTCTGTAAGTTTCAATCCAGTAATTTATGATTTCTTGACAGAGCATGAATACATTTGTATTATTTATTAGCCAAATTATGGGATTTATATAGCGTACTGTTTCTTGTTTAATTGTTCTATATAAACACAAATTCTTACTATTCCTTACATAGCAAGACTGAGTGAGAGTATTCAGAGAGTGTGTAGAGACGTGTAAGATTCTAAGATCGCATCTTACTAAAGTCAAAGATACTATACCAATTACCACAGAGTCATCCATTGTGTACATTATACCCTGCAGTTGTGATAAAGTATACATATAGGTAAAACCACTAGAAGGCTTGAGCAGAGAGCGAAAGACATCATGATGCTTGTAAGAGAGGTGACGAGAAGGTTTCAGCCATTGCTGAACATGCTTGGCAGCAGCATCACCCCATTAAATGGGAAGATGTGAGAGTTGTAGACAGAACCAGTAAGAATCGTGAGTTGAAGATCAAGGAAGCTCTACACATAACAGATGACACCTGACAACAAGTTTAACAGAGACATAGGTTTTGAGCTTCTAGGATGCTGGTTATCCATGCTGCGTGCAAATCACCCTCCAGGGTATAATACACAGTAAGCGTATCCTCCAGAAATTGTGCTGTTTACATTGCGTTACTATATCACCACAAAGAGTTCGGCCTCTGTTGACTCCTGAAGAGGACTTCGGCAAGAAGTCGAAATGTCGGGTTAAGTTTTAATTACAATATTGGCTGTTAAAACCAGAAAAATTTGCTATTATTACAAATTAAATACTTACAACATTATTTTCATAAATTAGCCCTACTAAATTTGTATACAACTATTGTGGCCCAAGCCATTACTTTCACTATAAATGATGCAGAAGAAGTTGGATATAAGACAGAGGTTTATGAAAATTCTCGAGGATTAGAATTTCACTTGAGTGGCCTACCGGATGTAAAAGTCATTGTTGATATTGTTGAAGCAATAATGACCGGTAAGTGTGATAAGAAAGCCACATTTTTAACCTAATAACCTAATGGTTGTTTTATTGTGGGTAGAATAGCAATGAACTTCCCCAGCACAAAATATAGATGGTGAAACATTAATTTGATGACAAAAGGAAAGCTTGAGTACATTTGCCCCTTAAAGTAGTACATTAATGTATTCCTGATGAATTTTACAAGGTGGAACTAGTTAGTTTGTGCTAGTATATTATCATAAATGGACACATTTTCTTCTAAAGTAGATTGTGTGTGTCAATTTTGTGTATTGTGTTCTTCCAGTATCTAGTAATGTTGAAGCGTTCTGTTATTTTTAGGTCTTCTAAATAAAAACAATATTTTGGTAAATAAAACCAATTTTGATGTTGTTAAAACCACACAAGAAAGACATTATAAAAACTTCAAGTTTTTATTCCCTCTCCACAAATATCTGGTTCAGTACATATGCCGGTAGGTATGAATATAAATAAATATTATTCGTAGTAAATGTAAGTGTAATTAAACCTCAGCGCGCATGCGCAAGAGGGTGAGAGTTGTCGTCTTGTCTTTTTGTCCTGTCTGTCACGCTCTCATGTTGGAGATTAAAATGTTGGCTTAGGTATGAACTTACCCATAAAAGCCATTCATTGTGCTACTTTTCTGAATTTTGGGCTGATTTTTGAGAAAACACAAAGTTTCCAGCTCCACGTTGGTATTAGCATTTGTGAGTAACACCCCCTGTCATCACATCGTGATCACGTTAGCTAATAATTTCTTGCAGTCCGCAGTAGCTTATATACATAACATAATATACCAGTGAGTGTCGCTGGCCAGTTTAGCTTCTCTTACGACACTTTGTTTACATGTTCATCACTCGAGCTATATTGATGCCTCATTAGAATAGCCAATCAATTATTCTTTTGTCTGATATTATATTGTAGTAGCGTGCTAGTGTATGGTAGCACTGAGGGTTCGCACCTTTGGTGCTTCATTTCTCATTAGCAAAGCAAAAATAATCATAATTTTATAGAGTCCTTAGCATTCGCAATGATTTTTGACCAATGAAAACCTCACACTTATTGCTGAGAAAGCAAATCGGACTTTATTTGGGTATAATTTGTTGAACACAACTAGAAAAATACACTTTTCTGGGTGGTACACTAGTTACTATTATGTGTAGCTCATAAAATCTATTCATCTTCCTTGCAGTTTCTTAGGCTTACCTTGGCTACTTCACTGTCATTTATCCAGTACTAACAACGGTTCAACAGTCTTGTGAAATGCAGACACTTCTTGAAATGAGATATTAAGGCAATATAAAAAAAAATTGTGTTTTAAGAATTTTATGGCATGTGTAAATATATTGTGCTAATTTTAATAAAATTACTATATCACCTAAGTTGCAGAATATTGCTTTGTACACCTGCACTTCCTTTTCAAGCTTAACATGAGCGAGATGAAAGTGTGGATTTTTTTAGGAATTTAGCATCCACTGACATATTCTGGATCTGATACAATTTGTGTTGTAGAAATTGAGAGCATTATATCAGACAAAAAGTATAAGCTAGCAGCTAATAATTAAGTCGTTAACCCTCAGCACACATGCGCGAGAAGGTGTTGTCCTGTACCGAGGGTTCGCACCTTTGGTGCTTCATTGTAAATGTACATGCATACTATTCAAAATTTGTATAATGGTCTAGTGTTTTATTACAATGACCTTCATGGACACATGAAGAGTTATGGCAAGCTTCAAATGAAGAAAGCTTGGAAACTCTGCTAGAATTTGGAAGATATTATCTTATGAATGACCTCAATGTAGCCTGCTTGGCAGATGGACATATTGATCCTACAATGGTAAGTTACAATGGCTATATTTCTCAATAGAATACAACATGTATTATTAGGCATTGGCCATCAGATCTACCATCTTGCAAGCATTGCCGGGGAAACTTTCTCCTTTTTTTGTCCCAAGGTATATTTTTCATAACATGGTTCATTTACAGAAAGGAAAATCGTATGGCTTTCTCATGCCAAACCCACAAACTGTTGGTAGTACTCCAGTTCATGTTATATTTCAAGTAAGTACTGAACTTATTGTTATGACAATAATTACAGAAATGTTTAGAGTTTGAGGGCCTGTGAGTATGAATTATAAAATAGAGACGGTAGAGCAATCGCACTTTAAGAAATTAATATGCAATTAAGTAGCCAGTAAAGTAACAGATTATGTATAAAGTGCATTTGTGTACATGATTAACACTTAATTACATAACATCTTAAAAACTAGACAGAGTAATTAAATTATCACTTAATACCTTTAAGAGCAGCTATCCTTAAGGTATACCGTAATGCTTGCCCAATCTGTAACTTAAAGTGAGCTCTCTATGCTTTAGCTCATTAATAATGTATTTTAAGAATGTAAATAAAATTATTACATTTTTTTAAAGGAATATAATAGTAGGCTATAGTTTCTTCATCATTTTGTGATGAAGCACAATATTAGTAATCCAATAAAAACATGTTGTGTCAGAGTTCTATTATTATGTGTAATAGTTTAGCAAAGATAACAGCTCCATGTTGTCCATTTTTCTACAAATTCTTGAAAAGTTAATTGAGGTATATCAAATACTTTACAAAATTTCTATTTGATTTTTTAACTTAGTAATCTTTACCTGTGTATGTCAGGAAATTAAATAGTTTACTTTCTTTGTTTCTATGATCTGAATGTGGTATGATGTAATGGCAGTGGTTCTTGATTATTAATGCACAGTTTGACATGCCTATAACAAATGCCCTACACACAGTTGTTCTTTCAATGATTCAGTCATTCTCAGCTAAAATAATTATAATAATAGCAAATATTCTTGGTTCTAACAATCAAATATTATGTTAACTAAAACTTAACCCTTACATTTCGACTCTTTACCGAAGTCCTCTTCAGGAGTCAACAAGGTCAAACTCTCTGAGGCAGTATAAAAAACACAAAATAAACAGCAAGATAACATGACAGTACGCTTACTGTTTATTATTTACTGAAGAGTGATATTAGACCCAAGTACATACATACATACATACATACATATATACATACATACATACATACATAGTTTAAGTATGAGGTTAAATACAGCATTTTTAAAGTTACAGACTTTCTCATGACTTACCATGCATTAGTCAATAAGTCAAAATTTTAAGTTTTTTAAATACAAGAAAGTGCTCCATTTAATGAATTGATAAGTTAATTGTTTTGGTTCATTCAATTATTACTTTTCCCTGCATTTTATTTCAGGTTCCATGCTGTGATGAATTGTGCACAAAGGAATGTCTTGGGTATACTATTTCTTGTTTCCACAACAGTCACGATGAAGGTGGTTCTTTCAACATTATTGTCCTGAGTCAGAAATGCCATCCCAATAAAATCATCGCTACTATTCATGAATTCTTGAGAAATACCTATGAAAAAGTAATAGCACCCAGTCATTTCAGACGGGTTTTCTCTGAGGCTAAAAAATCTGTAGAGAAAGACCTTATCTTCAACACAAAAACTGAGTTAGATATTTCAAGGCAGTTCTGGAGAGGTGTACAGAAGGGCTTCTTGTTGGGTAGACTCTGGCTAACTCCCAGCTGTGCAATGTTGAGCTTTCTATTAATACAATTACGTTTACTAACAATTACCCCACCACACGCAGCGGCGCTTGACGTATTGTGAAGTATGAATGCAGTAGCATAAGTTACTCTTATTCATGGCTATCATTCTCTACAGTTGGATCAGCCTTACTCTCCTGCTCTATTTATTCCTGGCCTATCTTATTATTATTGTATCCTCCACCTTTCTTTTTTCCCCATCTCTTCCTTCTTGAGGCAAGGAGTCCTTTCTCTTCCATTGTCTACTACTCCTGCTCGTAAATCATTCTGTCCTATCCTGATAGTGGACTTAGGCTAAGTGAAACTTTTAACTTCTGCTTTTCTACCTTCACCTTTCTTTTTGAAAGTTAGGCTGCCATTACTCGACGATTCGATTCCACCCGCTTTTTAGTACAATATTAGCCGTTCTTTTTTGCCTTCTTTTTCGTAGTTTCTCCTTTTTACTACACCGCCTTTCCTCGTCGATTCCACTGGCTATTTTTGCCTCTGTTTCGAAGCTTACGCCGCCTATCCGCCAGTTCCACCCACTTTTTGTTGCAAATCATGCCAACACTTTACCCACTCTCCGGTGGGTCTGCCACATGCGGCTAGGGAGAGTAAGTTAGCATTGGTAAGGATCGTCATACGCAATAGCGCCCAACACGCTAACAAATCAAAGAAAGGAACGTTTATGAACCAATGGCTATAGAATTTCTATATAATATACCTAGCTAGCTCTTCCAGCCCCTTTGGTTTTCAATTAGCTGGCTAACCAAAATTATACCTTCTAGCTATATTTTTACGAAGGTGATTCATTTCATTATTTTGTTCAAATGCTCACTGTAAAAAATATCCAATACAAACCTGCTTATATCACTAAATTATTGATACACTAGCTATTATGCTTCATAATGATACACGCTACCACAGACATATACCTATTTTATGAGCTGGAAGTCTGAAGAAGCTATTCTTCTTTTTCACATGTCAATGAAAAGAGTTCCTTTTTAATAAAATCACTCGCATATAGCTATGAATCCTGTAATAAATCCCTATGAGTTTTATCATCGTCATGATAGGAGTCATAGCATTACACACGTATTGCATGTTCACATCTATAAACTATATAATATAGCAGAATTAACCCTATGATAATACGAACTGAAGGTATCTACTTAGTAAAAGTGTTCAGTTGCATCATCTATGATGGATAAATGCCAGAATGTAATCATGACTCAATATATCTTTCTAGGGTTATTTAGTAAAGAATATAAAATGCCAATCAGCACTGTAAGTCTGTTCGTTTACCTTTCTATACCAACGTTGGATTCTGATGCTTACAAAGAAGTTTTTAATGACAGTCTATGATCTGGAATAAATAGGACAATATAAATTAATAGAGGTGCACCGATAATCTGTCGGTCTATCGTTTATCGGTTTATCGGCCTACTTTTTCGATATCGGTATCGGTCGTCAACACTACCCGCCGTACCGATATAATTAACCGATAGAAAAAATTTCATACTCGCCGCGTGGATACTGAACGGATGAGTTCTGCTTGCTCTTAGACGGCGTAAGACAAAGAAACTTAACTACGATGTCTAAAAAGAGGTCGCCAATTTGGCACTACTTTGTTCCTGACACTGAAGACTCTAGACGAGTACCATTATACTTCTAATTATGTAAAAATTAAATTTTCAAAATTCAATGAATATATCTATCGGTTATCGGTATCGGCCTTGATTCTAGATAAAATATCGGTTATCGGTATATCGGTAAAATCTTCTATCGGTGCACCTCTATAAATTAATATTGGCAACCTCATCAGACAGCTCCTGATTGTTAATAAAGCGCTGGCACCGACTCCAGGAAAGGGAACATGAACAGCTGCCTTTTAGAGATATATTTTATCACTGTAACAAATTCAAGTATAACAATATGAAATACCTTACCATAAACACTCACATACTAACAGAAATGGATTACTAGATAACTTATGCTAGTATAATGAGCAGTCTGAGGAGACACCCATGATAATAACAAAGTGATAAATAATAGTCCCAACCAGTCTATACACTATATTTTTTCCACACGATGAAAGAGACTCTAAATAAATGGTAATGTGGATAATTGGATCAAATTATGAATAGCTATAGCAATTTTAATATACCTGTACTTCAATTCTTGTTTACAAAGAAGAAATTGTAATAGATATTCAGAATAAATACATCTACCTTAACTAACGGTTTAGTATCCTTAGTGACATGAACAAAGAGCAGAGAAGGCTGAGAAGACAGTCTCATCACGGATATAAGTCCAGTTCTTCCCCAGCTTAGGACCATAATATTATTATTGTTACTTGAATGTTGTATGAGTTAGTAACTATGCATATGGTACTCTATTAGAGCTCAACATGTTAACAATGGACACTTGAAACTTTGTGTGTCTTATTTTTGTTATCATGATTACTATTCATTATTCCATTACTTACTCATTTTGTGTTTTGTGGTTTCCTGGAGCAGAGCCACTCTTACTACACTTTTTTTGCAAACAATCATTCTTTGTGTTCTATCAATAGTTCTTTGTCATTGTAACAATAGTAGTCCTTTGTGTGATCTTTATATTTATTCAGTTGTAACAATAGACCTTTGTGTGATCTTTATATTTAATCAGTTGTTTTATGTTCAGTTGTCAGTTGCTCAGTCTTGTATACATTGCTAACTATTATATGTGACCGGATTTGGGAAAAATCCGCCTAAACGCGGCAAACAATTTTTTTCAGTATCACCGGGTAAAGCCTTATGGGTCGATTTTTTTCGAAAAAATATTTATGGCAGAAATAAATAGACACCAGTTAGCTCCAGCTTATGACGCAGTTGTGTAAGCTCTGGCGTGCTCTAGAACTCACACTAGGAGGCTAGAAACACTAGCCGGTTAGACTCGTGTATGGAGAGTTGCAAAGAAATTATTGGCGGGCTTTTCACTAACAGCGGGGAAAATACTGTAGCTAACTAATTCACTTACTATTCTACATAATTCACGTACTCACGCAATTCTCGTCATCATAGTTTCTTAAGGAGCCCTGCATTAAGCCTTTTAGACTTCTTTCAATCCGCCTTAACCGGTTTATTCCATAGTGTCCCGGAGACACGCAGTAATAGTATACGGACACAAGGCACGCCCCCTGACCTTAGCAACGCCTTTACCCCGCGTTTTTACGAAATCAGCAATAATAAGTTTAGCAAAAATACTGAAGTGTTGTAGTGCTAGGGCGAAGACGGCTTGTGCTACATTCCAAATTAGGAAGAAGGCATCCCAAGGCCCGGTGCAGCCTACAGGTAGAATAAATTAGAAAACTTTAGATGCCGCGTGGTTTTCACAAATCCGTCACATATTTCAAATCAACTTTAACTGTGTGTGGGCGTCTTCTTTTCTCGTCCAGCAGATTAGGGGGTGTGGTTGCTAGCTAGGCTAGGGCACTTAACCAAATTCAGTTTCAGTTGAGAATGTGGGTTAACTATAATAGAGATTGAGAGAACAGATAGGATCGGAGAGAGATTAGACGTTAGTCTGAATGGGCATACAATGCGCATTATGAAGTGTGTGACAGGTGACAGTGTTCAATGGTTGGTGATGAATCTCATTACCGAGAGTGGCAATGAGAATCAGGTAAAGGGTGACAGATGAAATGTATTAGAACTCAAAGTGGAAGAGAGAGGTAGATACAGGTACAGATAAGATTAGAAATAAGTGAAATAGACAGCTACAGATAGGTAAATACATGCATACAGATATAGTGATATTCAGTTCAGTCCTACGTGTGAAGTGCCGGGCCAGCCGAGCTTGAGTTCATATCCTCTGTTCGGGTATGGATCCCGAACATCCTCCGGGGGGAGCAGCTGAGGACGTGACAGATGTGGATGTGGTGTGGACAGATTCAGCTTCGTCAGCATCAGTGACTAGGCAGACGAGACGGTTGACAGGTCGTAGATATGTCTTGCCACGACATCGGATCGTGGCAACCCTGGAGATGCCGTCGTCTCCGGGATGCAGCTTGTGGATGACAGCTAAGGGCCAGGATCTTGATCGGAGCGACTCGTCCTTGACAAGTACTACGTCACCTTCATGGAGGGCGGTACCGGGGCGGAGCCACTTGGACCTTGCGGCGCAGCTTGCTAGATATGAGGTGCTCCAATGCTTCCACAGATCGGCTTGAAGGCGTTCGACAAGGTTCCAACGTCTGAGGAGCGACAACGTTCCCGTGGAAGGCAGCTTGGTAGGTGGGGCTCGAAGTGGGCGGCCTATCAGAAAGTGCCCAGGTGTGAGCACGTTGCTCTCATCAAGGTCGTCAGCATGAAGTGGTGAGATTAAGCGTGAGTTCAATGTGGCTTCGACCTCGGCCAGCAGAGTCGTGAGTTCTGGCCAAGTGAGCGGGTGTGGTGATACTATTTTCCGGAGGCTCAGTTTCATAGCCTTCACGGCAGCTTCCCATAACCCCCCAAAGTGGGGAGCACGGGGCGGGATGTGATGCCAGGTGATTCCGGCGGTGGTGCAGAAATTGATCAGATTAGACTTGTGAGTCTCAGATTCTGCCATCTTGCGGATGGCACGGATCTCCTCCGCGGCTCCAACAAAGTTGGAGCCGTTGTCAGAGTACAGATGGAGAGGACAGCCACGTCTTGCCACGAAACGGCGAAGAGTGGCCATGAAGTCCGGAGTGGATAGCGACTCGCAGAGCTCGATGTGCACAGCCTTGGTGGCCATACACACAAATACAGACACGTAACACTTGAGGTGGACCGGCTTGCGTGTGTACCCGGTCCTCAGAGTCACGGGCCCAGCGAAGTCCACACCCGTGTTGGCAAAGGGTGGGGCAGGAGTCGTCCTGACAGCAGGAAGAAGACCCATGACCCGTGCTACAGGTTGGGCCAACACCCGCTGACAGGTGACACACTGCCTGGACACGCCTTTGAGGAAGTTCCTCGCACCGATGATGATGAAGGAACCAGCAATGATAGCCATGAGTGTGGACGTGCCAGGGTGGCCGTAAGCTCTGTGCAGTGTGACCAGCAGAAGTCTCGTGAGGGAGGACTTAGCGGAGAGTGGAACGAGTTCGGTGGGTGTGTTGGGAGCGTCTGGGTTCCGAACGCGGCTAAGGGCGATCAGATGTCCTGAGGGAGAGACATGTAGATGAAAGTGGCGGAGTGGATGACCTTTCGGCAGTGGTGACTTGGTGCGTGCAGCCTTGAACGCGTCCGAAAAGGTCTGCAGTTGCGAGAGTCGGTAAAGGGCAGATTTGGCTTTCTCGACTTCCGTGCAGGTGAGTATTCCAGTTGTGCGATGTGACGCAGGCAGTTTGCAGTTCTCGATGAACCTGTATACATAGCACATAACACGAGAGAGGGATAGGAAAGAAGAACGGACAGTCGCAATGTTAGATATAAATGAGGATAGGGAAGGGGAGAGAGAGTTGGCAGGTTTGATAGAGACAGTATAGATAGGGATAGGAGGTTTAGAACGGAAAGGGGGAGGCCAGTGTTCCTGAGACAGAGTGAGCCACTTTGGGGCATGCCACCAGAGCTCGGAGGCGAGGAGATCATCAGCTCGGGACCCTCGGCTCGCGAGATCAGCTGGGTTGTCAGCGGTAGGCACGTGACGCCAATGCTCAGATGGTAACAGATCCTGAATGGTTGCGACGCGATTTGCCACAAACCGGTTGAGTTGAGAGGGAGACTTGGGCAACCAGAAGAGGACAATCTGGCTGTCGGTCCAGGCATAGACAGACGAGAGAGGCAGGTTGAGAACGTTGACAGTGTGTTTCAGAATCTTGGCTAGCAGGAGAGCTCCGGAGAGCTCCGCCTTGGGGATGGTGATTGGTCGAGTCGGCAGCACTCGAGCTTTGGCGATGACCAGCGACGTGGAGATGGAGTCTGGAGCCTCCATCCGTGCGTATATGACGATACCGTACGCGACGGAAGAGGCATCACAGAAACCGTGTAGTGTGAGTGTGACGTCAGATGCGGAGCAGTTGAAGGTCATGCGTGGAATGGCGTGACAGTGTATGACTGGCAGGTCGTGAGTCCAGTCACGCCAGCATTGCAGAAGGTCCTCAGGGACTTCCTCGTCCCAGGAGAGACCGCGTTTCCAGGTGTCCTGGAACAGGATCCTCGCGGATATAACCACTGGAGCGAACAGTCCGAGGACATCGAACACCCCGGCGGTGATGGAGGCGATCACCCGTTTGGTGACCTTGTCTTCAGCAGGTGGCAGTTCCGGAATCGAAACGTGTAAGACGTCAGCTCGGGTGTCCCAGTGGACACCGAGAGCCTTTGGAGCAGCAGGTGTGATAGAGCAGGTGTCAGTCTCGAGCAGGTTCTCAGGGATGAGCTTGCGCAGGGCAGGATCATTGGTCCTCCATTTTCTGAGGTCCATCCCCGCAGCAGAGCAGAGTTCCCGAAGTTCCCGGAAAAGTGAGAGGGCGAGCTCAGTCGTGGGAGCTCCAGATAACAGGTCGTCGACGTAGAAGTCTGACAGAATCGTACGAGCAGCAGTTGGGTGAGTGTTGAGATGAGTTTGGGCATGACGACGTAGAACTTGAGTCGCCAAGAACGGAGAGGACTTGACCCCGAATGTCAGTCTTTTCATACGGGCGTCCTTGATAGTGTTGTCAGGTGCTCGATACAGGAACCGATGCCAGTCACGCTCCTCTGGGCTCAGCAGAATTTCGCGAAACATCTTGCTGATGTCCGCAGATACCGCAGATGAGTGGCACCTGAACCGGATCAGCACATCAGGTAGAGGCGGATAGACGTTAGGTCCGGGCAGAAGTTGGTCGTTGAGAGAGACTCCGGACGTGGTGCGCGCAGAGGCGTCGAATACAGCTCGCACCTTCGTGGAGGTGGAGCTACACTTGATAACCGCGTGGACGGGCAGGTAGTAGGAAGGCAGTTGCAGTTCTTGAGACGGAACGATCTCAGCGTGGTCGAGTGTGAAATATTCTCGGACCACGTCCAGGAACGGTTGCAGGTTCTCTCAAGATGCGAGCGACTTCTCGTTCGAGAACAGGCGAGAGAGAGCCTGTCGACGACTATCTCCCAGATCAGGTGGAGACGTTGTGCGTGGGAGTGAGACGGAGTAGCGTCCGTCCACCCTGGTGCAGCTAGCATCGAATTGAGTCAATGCCGATTGTTCCTCAGGTGTGAGGGTTGGGGCTTCCGGAACTCGGTCCAGCTCCCAGAGTCGTGAGATGTCGGATTCAGTAGGGGACGTCGTGGTCGTGGTGACGATGGTGTTTACAGCAGGTCTAGCATCGTTGTCGAGTGGGCAGGACAAGCAGAGACCCAGTTGAGTGGGCAGGGCACCGAGATTTCCCACCTGGAACATTTTTCCAGTGGAAAGTGCAGTTACTTGGGTGACACCCAACACCAGATCTACTCTCCCGCCCAGTTCGGCATCAGCGAGTGAGAAGTGACGTAGGGCTGGTGTATCCAAGACTTCCTTCACGTTCGACGGCCGCGCGATGGGGTCGAGTGATGGAATGAGTGTGAATGTGGTCTCTGGCATCTTATACCTGTAGTCAACAGAAACAACAGGGCAGGTAACAGTATATTGGCACCTAGTGGTGCCGATTATCCCTGAAATGGGCATGGGGTCGTGCCTGCGAGGCAGACCCAAGGAGTTGGCCAGACTTTCTGTCATCATTGGAATTGCCGCACCCGAGTCAAGCAGAGCTCGAGCCAGCACAGTTCTGCCTCCACATGCGAAGGCGACTAGAGCCGTGAAGAGAGATGCCGCACTTCTGGAGGCAACTTGTGGTTGGCTGACCATCATAGGTGCAGATGGGGCCTGGGTAGTGGTCGTTGTCTCTTGGTCACGGTGTAACAGTGTATGGTGACGACCTGAACAAGTCCTACAAGAGAATCTGCTGGGGCACGACTTACAGCCATGCCCTTCAGCCAAACAGTTCAAACACAGCTTACGTTCGCGGACTGTCTTGTTCCTGCGATCCACGTCATATCCGACAAAGGTTGTGCAGCGAGACAGAGTGTGATTCTCACCGCACACCGGGCAGTGTGGCGCGGTTCTCCGGGGGGGAGGTTGCTTCGCAGGCTGAGGTCTTGGCCGCTCATGGCGAGGTGACGGCGGTCTAGCAGGTACAGGTGAGAAGTAGGAGGAAGCAGGACGCCCCGCGGTCAGGGTGCTGGCACCGCGAAGTTCCTTCTTCTGAGCTTCCACAAACTTGAGCAGGTTGGTCATGTCCGGCGGTGTGTCTGGGGGGCGGTGCCTCAGCCACTCCCGTCGGCAATCAGGTGACATGAAATTAGATGCATGCATGGCCAGGAAGGATCCCAGCGAATCACCCATCAGGGCACAGAATTTGTGGTATGGCAGGAGGAAGTCGTCATAGAGACGATCCATATCTACAGCAGATAGAGTACAAGAATTGACAGGAGAGGAGCAAGGACGTCAGGTGCACCGAAGATGGATTCCAGCTTGTCCAGCATCTGGTCAAGTGGCAGATCATCCGAGGGCAGGTTGTGCAGCAGTTTGAGGCCTTCGGGGTGCTTCACAGACTTGATTAGAAGACCCTTGACCTCGAGGGCGGAGTGGCCTCGCGCCCGTTTCTGGACGGTACGGACGAACATCGTTCGAAAGTTCGCCCACTTGAAAGGGTCTCCGTCGAATGTGGGAAGTTCCACGTTGAGAGCATTTCGGTCGGAGACTGGAGCAGGTACAGATGAAGGAGGTGTAGCAGGTACAGTAGCGTCAGCAGCAGTTGCGACTTCCTTACAGGCAGCAGCCGTCATGGTAAAGAGCCGAGCCATCTTGTCTATGATGTCATCACATATCGTGTTCAGATCAGGTAGGGCGTGGTAGAACTCGGTGCAGCGATCAATTACCGAGACACGTCGAGTGTGCAGCTTATCGACAGAATTTCGATAGAATGAGGATTCTGGCATAGGAGAGGCCAGAGCAGTTTTAATGTCAGCAAGAAGTGAGACAGCCTGCCGACGTAGAGGTAAAGCCTGCAGCACATTGGCAACTTCCGATTTCCACTCTACATGAGTGTCGAGCAGAGAGGTATCATCAGCTTCCCTGGCATCTGAACGGAGATCGGGAAAGTTCTCGTAGAACTCTTCCAGTTGAGCCTGTAGTGTGTTGTGCAGGTCGATGGCCGCAGAGAGTTGAGTCGCCAGCTCCTGCACTGTAGCAGCGTTGATGCGGTCAGGACCCTCTGATATGGCCTTGGAGACACGGTTATGCAGTTTTGTGGCCATGCCACGTTTGGTGCCACGCTTGACTTCCAAGTCGTGCACAGTAGCTCGAATTTCATCGGAGATCAATGATGTCATAACTGTAAGATTGAAAACACAAGACAGATAAGACAACAAAGTCGCTCACCAACGCAGATATGGACAAAGTCCACAAGGTGTGAATATCCAAGGTGAGAGATCCTGAGGAGTGCCAGGTACGGCAAAGACCACAGGTGTGAAGTACCGAGGTGTGAAAACCTGAGGTGAGAGGGGCAGAGCTTCGCCTTGCGAGAGCTCCGAATCGCCTTGCAAGAGCTCCGAAGCAGAAGTGGGGGCGGGGCTGCTGACTTCTACACAGATAGAGGTGAGAGGGGCGGCTCCCAGCTTGAGGTGGAGTTTCGGCCTTCTCGTCCAGATAATCCAGCGAAGAGAAGTTGGTGTAGTCGCCGGGCTCGAAGGACCATACGATGTGTGGGCGTCTTCTTTTCTCGTCCAGCAGATTAGGGGGTGTGGTTGCTAGCTAGGCTAGAGCACTTAACCAAATTCAGTTTCAGTTGAGAATGTGGGTTAACTATAATAGAGATTGAGAGAACAGATAGGATCGGAGAGAGATTAGACGTTAGTCTGAATGGGCATACAATGCGCATTATGAAGTGTGTGACAGGTGACAGTGTTCAATGGTTGGTGATGAATCTCATTACCGAGAGTGGCAATGAGAATCAGGTAAAGGGTGACAGATGAAATGTATTAGAACTCAAAGTGGAAGAGAGAGGTAGATACAGGTACAGATAAGATTAGAAATAAGTGAAATAGACAGCTACAGATAGGTAAATACATGCATACAGATATAGTGATATTCAGTTCAGTCCTACGTGTGAAGTGCCGGGCCAGCCGAGCTTGAGTTCATATCCTCTGTTCGGGTATGGATCCCGAACAAACTGATAGTGATCTATATAACTAAGCTAGTTGAACTCTAAATCAAACACAACAATGTGTGTGAGACAAATTATCTAGTTACTTGTTTAACTGACATAATGTAGAACATATTGCATCTGACATGTGCTCATCCTCTAAGGCTTTGTGAAAAATGTCACACACTCAGTTTCAACCTGGAATGGATAATTCATATTAAAAAAGGAAATGTTACACACATTAACATGAAAATGATCACCAAATGAACTTTTATCAGTTAGATGAAACAAAATGAATTCATCCCAAAATACAACAATTGTATTATTATGAAATGAATAAAAACCGTATCATTTAGAAGTTGCCTGCAATTCAACATAAAGTTCAAATACTCCTTTTTTAAGGTTGTTGGGTAAACCATACACATTACTAGTATTATTATTATTATTAAGATTTATAACTATGTACGCTGGCATGTTTAACATCATGCATTACGTCTGCTTCACCATTACTTCATTAGCATTTGCCTTCACACTCACTATCTCATAGGAAAAGCATACTATAATAAGTAACTTAATAAATTGTTTATTTTACTCTGATGGTCGCTTTTTCACAAGATAATAACAAGAGGAGTAAAATAATTGTGAGCATCAAACAGGTCTCGCGTAGGAGTGACATATGAATTGCCGCATATAAATGAAAGATATGCATAATACTATGACTATAATTGTCTTAATTTAGTTTACATGAATAGTTCAAATCCAAATTCACTGCAGCCACCATGAAGAACTCTTTTCTAGCACTGTAATATTCTTTTTTTCTCAATTCATTGATGGTTGCAATCCCACTATTCTCAGAATCTGTAACAGTATCAGTAATAACAATTATGTTCATTTACATATACTTCAACTTGCTATATTAGCTATAGCTTCTAGTTAGTCTGGCTACCTTCTTGACCTATGCTAACTTACTCCAGCTCCACGTTTCCTCTAAAATCAGTCCGAAATTCAAAAAGTAGTACAATAAAAAGTCGCTCAGAGAGAAATCAACCTAATCAGTCAATAATCTCAGCGTGACAAACAAATAGACTGACAGGAAGGCGGGCAAAAGAAAAAAAACAACGACTACAACAACCCTCTTGTGCACGTGTGCTGAGGGTTTAATGATTGACCTAATCCCAGTACCAGCAGCGCCTTCTTAAGGAATGCCACAATTTTCTAATCACTTGATGTTAAATTGTAAAGTGGATTGAGATAAATTTGAGTTTATTGCGAGCGGCAGAGTATTCAGCGCGTGGTAAAAATATTTCTGGTGCAGATATAAAAATAGTGAGCGGTTCATATTATTATTATACAGGTGAGTGGGTATAGAATTTTATGTCATGTTAATAATAATTACTATTTTAATAACGCTACTAGCTATTGTAGCTTCAAAATATTAGACTAATAAATCTGGCTCAAAACACTTATAGCTAATTGGCCAAAAATTGATTTATATTTTGGGCTTTATGTAACTAAATTACAATAGTAGTTTAACTGAAGTCATCCAAACCAAAGTTGTATTGCTACATTCATTTACATCATTAAGGGTGCCCTGCCACCGGAAACCGAGGCCCGTAACCGCAAATTGACTGTTTTTGCTATGTCTTTATATTTCTTTTTCTGTGTACTGTGGGCTTACTTTGTTGTTACAGATGGAATGAGCACCAATAGAGGACTCCAGAAAGCCAAATTTGAAGAATGAAGACCCATCTGGGACGGCGATACAGCTCTGCACACCGGCTACTATTCGGTGTTATTTCGAAGCGGCCGAAGGAACTAGCGTGCTCATTTTTATTCCAGAGGTAGCTAGCGGGCTTCTTCGCAACATTACAGAGCCATATTTCTAATATCTATATTCTTTTTTTATAAATAGTAAAATTTTCGTGCCGTTTTACTCCTGCGTTATCTGTAACTTTATTCTAAGGGGGTATGCTGCTTGTGCGCAAAATTTGGATTCAATTCAATGATACAATTCCACGAAATATCGATTTATATTTTCAAGTTCACTACCGGTTCGCTATTTTACCCCGCCCCCCATAACGTTAAGCTCCGCAAACGCGCAATTTATTGGTAAGAGCATAATCAATTGACTTGTGGTAGCTCTAAAAAGAGCCCATTTGTAAACAAAAATAAGAAATACAATAATGAGCCGTGAGATGGCCGTTGTAACTTTGCAAAAGGTTATTCCCTGGAGCAGAAGTGACGGCGTATTCCCAATGTTGCTTGGAGTTGGTTGCTCATTAGTGAGAGCGGGGTAGTTCAGCACAAATTTCAGACTTGTAGGTGATATGGCTGAAGAATATAGCGGTAGCAATCCCGACAGAAAGAATTGAAGTGATGATGACTGAGTCTATACGCAGCCAAGTCTGAATACAAGGTTGGTGGAATAGTAGGAGCTGGTACCAGTCAGGATGGAGTTGGTCACCGTTGAGACAGAGTTTTAAGCTGCTCCAATGGCTTCACAAGTACAGCCTTACTCCGTACTCTGAAAGTATAATAGAAGGATGTTATTTGAGGTGACTGTTTCAGATTAGTACACTACAGTTATAAAGTTATAGCTCGGGACCAGTTTGTCCTCCTGCTTCGCGGTAATTTGGCGCCAAAGTTAATTGATCTGCGTAGAAATTGAGAGCTGGCCACTCGTGAATAGATTGCATGCGAGGGTTCGGTTACGGGCGGTTCCGCGGTATTATACTGAATGATTAAACAACCACAGGTCCGGGTGGCAGGGCACCCTTAACAATTTCCTAACACTTACTGCAAATATGCTAATAATAACAAGGGTGTATAACTTTGAATAATATTTTGTTTACACCTGAGAAACTTGTGCAGGATCGTTCCGTTAAGGCCAGGAAATTTAAACTCGCCCACGATCAATTAAATAAACTTAAGACATAATCAACTGAGGCAGGTCAAGTTGCACTAATCACTAATTAAAAATCTTGCTTATAATAGAGTGAGTTTACTTTATAGTTTTTTGAAGTCGTGCATTGTGGTATTATTTTCAGGAAAGTAAGATGCAAATGATGTGATTTGTTGTGTTGCTGCTGTTGTTTGGACTTAACTTCTACATGTGGCAATTGTGGTGAAATTAATTCATTGAATATGAAGTTGCAAACTACGAAAGTGTTACAGTAATGAGCAAGTTTACATTAGCTAATGGGCAAGTTTACAACACAGGTTGTTTGTAAGTGCTGTGGTTGTAAATTAATTTGAATAAATGTAGATTTTTAATTAAGCACATAATATTGTATGCAATTTCAAAACAACGACATCAATAATAAAGCACCAAAGGTGTGAACTATCAGCGTTACTATTGTAAACAAAAAAATTCTCAAACTAATTGATCACGAGTAAAAAGGCAACCCCGGCATGTGTCAGGCAGTTTATATAGCTTTCATCGACGCACACCCAAGTTAAATATAAACAAACATACATACTAGCTAACTATTACAGCTCGCACACGCATCTACGTAAAACACAATTAAACAGTACAGTATAATATCTAGCTAATTTGTTCTCTGTTCTTCTTCTCTAGTCGTACGGATTGGAAGACCGCAGGAGCGTTCTTAAGCCCAAAGGGCATCCTGGAAAACTTATACTTTCCATAGGGGCAATTGAATGTGGTAAGGTCCATACTGTCCTCATCCATGGCAATCTGGTAAAAGCCAGACGTCAGATCAAGCTTGGAAACAATCTTACTGGGACCAACTTGTGATAAAATCTCCTGAAGTGAAGGTAACCATCTACGCCTAAGGGGAGTAATAGCATGAAGCTCCCGATAGTCTATACAGAGCCTGATGGAGCCGTCCTTTTTCTTGACAGGCACTACCGGACTCGACCACTCAGCCTCACTCGGAACAATTAATACAAGCATTCAACATCTTCTCAATCTCCTTTTCCACCACAGGACCTATGAGCTCTTCATTCGCCACTGTTAGATCGTGTAAAACCTTTAATTTCTCCTGTAAGGACTCAACCCATCCATCCACATCAAACTCACTATATATCTCCTCTACCCATCCAGCATAGAGTAAATCCAATGGTCCCCTCATCTTCCTTCCAAAAACTAATTCATGGGGAGAAAATCCAGTAGACCTGTTTGCCACTCGTCTGATGGCAAACAAGGCCAAGGGCAGAAAAGAAGCCCAGTCCACACCATTTGCACTCCCAGGCAAACATCTATTTGAACGGAAAGAAGAAGCAGAGCCCCCTGTGTCTGAGATAGAACAGGTGGAGGCTATTGAGGCAGTGGCTCGCATTAGCCCGTGCTAAGGCAGATAGAGCAGTGGAAGAGGCTGCTATTGTAAGTAACAGTGATGTTGTTCCGCCAATCCTAGCTGATGGACCAGAGACATTGGCTCCAGTGGTAGTACAGGAGACTAGGTATCACCTGGGTGCCCGAGTGTAACAGCGTCTTTACATGCTGACTCCAATCAGAACATCATCCGTTCTCTCTCTGCTCAATGGGACTGCAAACATAACCTGGCCTTCTGGTCTGTCCTTACCCAAGGCCACCTTCAAACGGAAAACTCCTGCTATTCACAGTACAATCAACAATTGCTAATGGATATGGCTTAGGCTCCCCAGAAGCCAACCGAAGCCACACCACTTCCTTCAGGATTTGGCTGTCCCTGAACCATCTCTTCAGGAACAATCGACATGTCTGCACAAGTATCAGGGATAAACTGACAAGGAATACCATTCAAAGTGGAAGCCACCTCCTCAAAGTAGGATGACACCTTTTGACCATCTAACACTGCCAACTCAGACATCAACAACCCCTGCCTATAAACGCTCAGGCCCAGAACCATTAGTAAATCTTTTTTGTTCTTAGTCACATTGTCAATCCTAAGCATAAGAGCTTTAAGGTGACAGAATCTCTCCAACCTATCCATTGACCTAGTGTCTTCCCTAAAGTCATCAAATAACTTGATCTGTAAATCCCTCACTGACAATCCAACTTTCTCATATGCAATCTTCCCCATCTCTCAAATCATCTATAAGTTCTCTCGCCTTAGGAGTCAACTTAACAAAAGAATCCTCTTATACCTCCTCTGACTCACTCCCAAATCTCTTAAGTCCGCTTCCAAATTTCTAATGTACTTGTCCATATCAGCACCATCTTTGTATGATGGGATATCCCTCACTTCTCTGTGTATCATCCGTATGCACCATCATCAGTGCCAGCAACTGCTGAAGCCTCCTAAGGTCTGCACTGGTAAACCCGGACTCGTCAATGCCCACCTCACGTTCCTCCTCTTATGGATCAGCCTCCACCCCAGACTTTCTCCTCCTTCTGCTACTACCTCTCTCACTTCCCTGTCTCCTTCTACTAACCCTACTACCTGATTTCTCTCCCACTGTCTAGTTGTAGCTTCCTTCTACATCCCTAGCATCCTCAACCCCTACACCTACATCCTCCCTTCCAGACGTTATAGTTACTTCACTAGATGTACTCTCACTAAACACACTCTCAGCTCTTGCATCAGAATCTATAAAAGACCTATCGTCACCAGTCACCTCATCGTCAGGTGTTGATGATGGGAATCCTGAATCCTCCGAAGGTGTCGAAGCCAAACTCGCGACCACCTCCCTAGACATGTTAAACAATTTTTCTTTTGCAGGCTCTATGCAATATCTCTCTCCCACTCATCCACAAGGGAGTCAGACGCAGGAGACTTCAGAAGCCTACAAAGACAAAGAAAAACAGCAATAATAACACGCACACTTACTAAAACTAAACTAAAAGCACACAAGCTATGAATACAAAAGAAGAGATACACACACTCAAACACACAAAACACCAAAGTTTATGGCCAGTTATCGATGAAATGAGTAACAGATCACACTCCCTCGTCGAGGTTGAAATCGAAGCGAAGGTGTCTGCTGCCACCAACTGTGGGGAGGGTGAGGCTGTCTGGTTAGCTCCGTGAGCGATTAAACTCGGGACTTCTGCAGGCCTCTTAAGTATAGTTACGCTGCCACCAGTCCTTCCTCGTACCTTGGAGACCTTGACAGGATGTGAAGAGTTAGCTAGGCTCCTCACTAATCTCTCCCAGTCACAGGCTCATCACCAATCCCTCCCAGTCAACAGGACCACTTAGGTTTTAAGCCAAGAATTGATCACGAGTAAAAAAGCAACCAGGGCATGTGTCAGGCAGTTTATTTAGCATTCATCGACGCACACCCAAGTTAAATACAAACAAACATACATACTAACTATTACAGCTCGCACATGCATCTACTTAAAACACAACTAAACAGTACAGCATTTGTTCTCTGTTCTTCTTCTCTAGTCTTCACTCTTTTCTATTCTTCTTCTTCTTTTCCTCCTTCTGGGAGGCCGGACCAACATCAATAATCTCACAATTCAAATTACAAGGCTCTGCAGGCTATCTAGTTAGTAATAGTCAGTGTTAGTCAGTAAAGAAGCCAAATTGGATACAGAAATTGTCCAAACTAATAGAGATTATCTGAATAATCCAGCATGAGTTGGTACGTGGTTGTACATTATATCAATTACTCAGAAAAAAATCTAACAATTTTTGCTGTTCTATGGAACAGAGAAAATAATTGTCTCTGGACTTTATAATTATTGAATTTGAGGGCCAAACTCGTCACTTGTCTCCATACTTGGCTGTTATTGGGAGGTCAAATTATACAAGCTTCAATATGTGATTTCAGTGATCAGCATATGCCATTCCACCAATATATTATACCACCTATGTCTTTATTAGAATTAATATATTAATAAGTTAACAAATTATATTTATTAATTCTACAATTGATTTGATAGGGATTGTTATAATGATTTAATAGATATTTATAATTATGTTGTATATGACTTTTCTACAGGTAAAAAAAAATTCAGTATGTTGACCAAAGTTTTATCTAATATTTCAAACTACTTCACAATATTGAATAAAAAGTGTCAATGCAAGTACGGATACTGTAATGCTAGTCTTTTTTGTGCAATGATTTTGGTCATTATTACCATAATCCTAGTAGTTGTGGTTTCTTTCGCTATCATATTCTCATTGGTGTCAAAAAGGAATCCAATGGACACACTATTTTCTATGGAGGCATCCAGGTCAAATATTAGCAAAACAGTCAGCCATGATGACAAATGTACAAAAGACGGTGTTGTGTGCCCTTCTAAGAATGACAAAAACAGCTACCATTTTATGGTTTTGCATAATGGTTTGCGGGTACTTCTCATATCTCAACCAGATGAATTAATGTCGGCAGTTTCTATGAATGTAGCTGTTGGTTCCTTTGATGACCCACCCGAATATCAAGGCATGGCTCACTTATGTGAGCACATGCTGTTCCTAGGAACAAAGAAGTACCGTGATGTCAATATGTTCAGTAGTTACATATCTTCTCATGGTGGGACATATAATGCTGTAACACATGAGCAGGAAACAAAGTATTTTTTTGATATTTTAGCAGGATACATAGAACCTGCTTTAGATATATTTGCTCAGTTTTTTATAAGTCCTATTTTTGATGATGATTTCTTGGACAGAGAACTCAATGCCATTAATGAAGAATATAAAAGTAAGTTTCAGTACCCAGAGTCTAAATGGATACGGTTGCTAAAGCATGTTTCAAGTCGTGATCATCCATTGCATCAGTTTGATGGAGGAGACCTAACCACCTTGAACAAGAGTGGCATAAGGGATCAATTATTACATTTTTATCACAGAAAATATTCATCAAATTTGGTAATATGAACGTTAAATTCAGTCTCCACAAAATAATTTATACATATTGGCATCGCCTGTTTCTTCCTACATTTTTTTCCTATTTTCCTTTACCCCTTTGCTCTCAATCCATATCTCATCCATCCATCCTAGTCTTGTTAACCAGCTTTTCTCCTTCCCCTGTGCCCCACCCCTTTGTGCATGGAGAATGGCTGGTACAAGACTACATCCACCCATTCATCCTTTCATCTATCCATCTTCCCCTCCATCCACCTATTCATCACCATAACTAATACCCACATTCATGTTATAATCAGTTCAAGTTAGTTAGTATGCAATGTTTAATTTTTCAGATGAATTTGGTCATTTACGATACAAACCCAATACCGGAATTGGTACGAATGGTCAATCAATATTTCTCTAATATTCCAAATTTAAATATTAAGCCAACGACTTATGATAATTCTCCATTCAACAACCTCCTAGGAAGGATTATTATATACAAGTGTGAACATTCTATACATATTTTGTCTCTAGTATGGCAGACTCCTAGCTATCTAGATTCACCAAATAATGGATTAAATAAATTTATTAAGCGTTATTTTCACGGAAAATGTTGCATACATAAACATTTGGAAACTGAGGGGTTGGCCATAAAGATCAATGCAAAAGAAATAATGCATTCAGAATCTTTCTGGCTATTCAAAGTACAAATCCAATTGACAAAGGAAGGTTTAGAACGCCTCACTGAAGTTGTAAAAGTGGTTTTTGATTTCATGCAGACTTTAATATCCATGTCAGAGAAACAATTTAATTTCCAATGGAGAACATATAATGACATTCGTCAGATACAATTTGATTACTACAATCAAGATTCAACATTCGATTATGCTAAGTAAGTGTGATAGAGTAATATTACATAGAGTAAGTGCCAAAATAAACTCCTGATATGTTCCATAGAATGGCTGTTCCATGATGAACAAAAAATAGGGGGGAAACTGGTACGCTGTTTAGTGTTTAGTTCAACCGCGTTACTATTTTAATTTTTCCCCGTTAACGGTATGCCTCAGTCTAAGAATAAAAATAGTTTATTCGATAAAACATTACAATTTTTCATATACAGGCTGTCTTGAGGTGGTACTTTTGGGTACAAAAAATGAAGCCATTTTATTTCAGCCGTTGTTTTGCGAAGAAGTGTTACTTCGACTACCACACAGTATCAATGTTTAGGGCCATCACAGCCTTCATTTTTTTACTGCTGAAGGTCCAAGGTAGCTAGTAGAAGATCTATGAAATGCTGACCTGATTAAAGCAGTGTACCCGTAAGAACTTCAGTTGGCAAGCTTTATTGAAGCAAGTTAGATTTTTGGGAGTTTTATGCAATTTAACATAATATAGTTAAATGTAGTTACTGGAGGGAGTCAAGCATGGCCATTCCAGCAATTGGTTACTGGATGGAAGATTATTATATATATACTGGGGTGTGTTCAATGGCTGAAAAAGTTATGGGGGGGGGTGTAGGGATGGTAGCACATGCTAGGGTTTTGGTGGTCAGGCTCTGAGAAAGTGCAATAGCAGCGTAAGTTAGCAGCTATAGTGGACTCAATTGGAAGTTTGAATTCTTGGGGGTGTATCTGTACCCAGGTTTCCTGGGACCAAAGGAGTCACAATAGGGTTCATCTAATTAGGTCCCTGATACTTTTGTAGGTGCTCAACTTACTTAATCGATGGCTCAGTCAGGCACCCTGGCTCTATCCAATTCTCCGCGTCATTCCCACTCTTAGTATCTGGTACTACTTATTGATGGAGGTCATTCAAGCACCCTAGCTCTATCCAATTTTCTGTGTCATTCCTGTTCTTAGTATCTGGTGCTACTCAATCGATAGTCAGTTAGGCACCCGGGCTCATCCAAATGTACAATACAATTTAGGGCTTCATGGACGGTTGGATCTCAAAGCGTCAGTATGGTACCTTGGCTTATTTCAGCACCCCATGCATTCCAGCTAACATGATGTGCTGCACCCTATCTAGTATCAGTCTGGCACCGTGACCAATCATCTCAGTACGGTAGTCCTCACAGTATGATGCAGCACCACCCTGAATAGGTCAAGCACTTGTGTACAGATGCTGTAGGCATATTAGTCCATGTCAGCCATCAGCTACCATGGTGGTGGTTACACCCTAGTATTCTGGGAACTTTGAGTGTGCAGATGAGGTGGGTGAAGAACAGTAATCACTTGTTACCTGTGTATGATGCAGGGACCCTGCAAGCCTCAGTGCCATATTTAGTGCCAGTCACACTGACCATACTGGGTTAGTGATAGCTATGATGATGGAGAAAACCCTCAGCAACTATGGAAGTGGCATACTCGACAGTACTGTCAAGCACAAAACAGGTACAGCTGGTAGCACATGGTCCATACAACCCAGCTGTAGTCATTCAGATGAAGATATTCAAGAAAATACTTGACTTGGAATTCATAGATATGGTAGAGATTATAGCCAACACAGACATCCAATTGGTTGGCTGCTTTCCTCCCATCACCACAATATCTCAGTGGCGCAAAAGGTTCTCTATTATAGCAGAAAATCCTGGATCAAGTTTCCCAGAAAAAGCCCCCAAATTGTTTGCTTACCAGACATCAATAATATGGGCAAAGAAGAACTATGAGGGGAAGTAATGGATGGTGTATAGCTGAGCATCCTCATGTCTGAGTGCTTGAGGTTGGGAGTGCCCATTGCAGGCCATAAAACAGAAGGACCTACACCAAGGTTGATGAATGGAGTGATAGCAAAGAGCTAAAATATCTCATTGGCCTCCTGAACTGTGCATGCAAGGTGATTGGGTGGGAATCATTTCTGCACATGATGATTGATCTACTGCATGCAGTTTACCACCCCCAAACAGCAAGACACCAATCAGGCTGACTGAACCAGGGTTTCAGAGCAGACCTGGCTTGGTGACAGGAGTTCTTTGTTCAGTGCAATGGGGTGACTTTCTGGACCTATTGCTGGATCAACGAGCAAACTGGACCTTACTAACTTGGTACCAGCAGTTCAGAAGTATTTTCAAGCAGGACTGGCCCAGTCCATACAGAAATCATATGCAGCAGCCATGGGTCTGCAAATCGGTCCCTTTCAATGCCCGGCCTCAGAAGCACACAATGTCGCCCAGGAAACTTCCCTCTATCGCAGAAGCTCCTGGACTTGGAAGGGTTTGGTACGCTGCCACCAGAGTTACTACTCCTGAGTGGCCACTGATCTGTTCCTAATAATCTAACTAGTCCCTCTACCTAATCCCCGAGTTAGGGTAGAAGGTTGCTTGAGGAATAACTAATTATATTCAAAGTAATAAAGGTGACAAAATAGTGCAGTGGAGCACAAACTGAGCAGTAACTAAAATGGGTTTGCTCAAGGCCAGAGTATATAATAACCCAGGCAAGCCCGGTGGGAAACAAATAGAAAAACAGTGTGAGCATTGTGGAGAACTGAACTTACAACCTCAACAGCACTCCACAGGAGCCATTAAACTATGTATTGAAGTCATTTAAGTCATTAACATTTTTATTCAAACAAGAAACACTTTCACACAGATCATATCACATTAGTAGCTGGAACTATATTTAGAATCATTCACACTTAGCTAGAGACTATTTTTAGAACATGAGCAGCATGAGTATTTAAGCAAAGCTGTTCATGGTCCACTCACTCTGTGTATGTCTATGATGTCCTTGTGTATTGTCTTGTTACTGTACATGTTTTAAAACCTACCTCCTGCCAATTCAACTTGTGGGTAGCTACAGTTTGACAATTCAGTATCACTTGCCACAGAAGTCTGGTGGCAGCAACTACTAAACTGCTGCACCAATAGTGAGAGTTACAGAAGCTTGCCAACCCCAGACAAGAATACTGCAAATTCCCACAAAATTGGTGGCAGCGGTGGGATTGTGAAGAGAAGAATTGAATAAAACCAGTGAACAGCATTGATGCAGAACAACTCTGCAGCAAGAGAAATCACAGCAAAAGAAGTCCAGAGAGTTAGAGGAGGAGAAGTCAGAAACATTCCTGTCAGCTGGAGAGCAGAAACTTTGCCAGCAACTCCTCAAGTCACTGCCAAAATTTCATCCTCAAGACAAACTTCAGTTTATGATTTAAGGCCAAATCCCAAGAAGAGAGGGATAACTGAATTCTTTGTACCTTTGGAAATTGGTAGTTCTGAAGAAAGTGAAACCGAGGAAAGAGTCACAGAATTGTCAGCATTAAGGACTCCAGTCAAGGAAATTGATTTTACAACAGTGGAGGAAACAAACAACACTGAAACTTCACCATCACCAACTTTGACAACTGAAATCACAGAAACAGAATCTGCTAACACAATGGCCTCTGAAACTGAAGGAATGAGTGCATTTGAAAGGGCTATGTTTAGAATGATGCAAACACAGCAGGATACAATCACTGCAATGCAACAAGAGGCAGAAAGAAGAAGAGTGGAGCTTGAAGAGGAAAGAAAAAGGGAAAAGGAATTGAGGCAGGAAGAATGGGAAAGAGAGGAAGCCAGGAGAAAGGAGAAAAGAGAGCAGATGGCAGAATTAGAAAGTAAAAGAGAGGAAGCTGAAAGCAAAAGGAGAAGAGAGGAACTGGACAGATTAGCAAAAATTGAGGAAAATAGACTGGACATTGAGAAAAGAAGAATAGAAGCAGAAAAAGTCAGAATGGACACAGAGAAAAAGAGAATTGAAGAAGAACTGAAACAGAGAAAAGAGGCAGAAGAGAGAAAAGAGAAATTGTCAGGACTCAGCAATTATAAATCTGGAAGTGATCTCCAACAATATTTGACACAGTTTGAAAGTATCATGGCAGAATGCAAGATTGATGACAAGAAGTGGAACTCCATTCTGTATCCCAGATTGGATGTCACATTAGCTGAGAGAATGAGACCTTTAAAGGAAATTGATAAGAGTTACCACGAAGTGAAAACAGCACTACTCAAATCAGTAGGAGCAACTCCTGCAGCTTTTGGTCAACAGGTCTATGAATTATCAGCTGAGAAAATCAAACACAAAAATGCAGTACAAATTATGGAGCACTTAAAAAGATTATCTGATGGATGGATGCAGGGAACAACAACTCTGGAAGAAGCAAAATTTGTCATTGTTAAAACAATGTTGCGACATTGCTTGCCTCATAATGGCTTAGTTTTCCTGGAAAACAAAAATCACAGCAATTTGGCAGAGTTAACAGAAAGCTTGGATTCTTGGTTGTCTACAAGGCAAAATGGTGATTTTATGAAGGCTATGAATCAGCAACAACACTCAAAATACAATGAGAAAAGAAGTGAACACTTCAGAAATTCCCAAAGTCATCACTCAAAGGAAAACACCATGAAAAGTGAGTCCAGACCAACTTGCACAATTTGCAATAGAGTGGGACATAAAAGTGAGCAATGCTGGTTCCGGAAAGAGGGAAATTCTAGGGACAGCAACACCAGCAGCCACCGGAATTCCAAAGCCACTTTCAACTGTTTCATTTGTAATGAAGCAGGACATAAAACTTATGAGTGTCCCCAGAAGAAAACAAACATCAAGAAGGAGAAGAATTTCAAAGAGTCAAACATGGGAGCAATACCACCAGCTAAGAATTGGATTACAGGAAAGGTCAATGGAATTTTGCAGAGAATTTTGATAGATTCTGGAGCTACTGTTGGTGTGGTCACACCTGAAGTAGCAGCAGCCACTGACTACAAAACAAAGGCAGGAAGAAGAGTTTCTCTACATGGAGCCATCAAAGGAAACAGAGAGACCATAATGGTGAAATATGAATTTGGCAGCTCCAGCTTTGAAAGAGAAGCAGCAGTCAGTGAGAGCAGTGAGGATTTCCAAGGCATTATATTTCCCTGGGACATAAGTAACAGAGCTGAAAGTCACACTATCATCCCACTATTTGAAGGTCAAGAAGAAAAGGAGATTTGTGTAGTTACAAGAAGACAGAAGAAGGAGGAGAAAGCTCGAAAGTTACAAAAGGAAAAATCAATTCCTGCAACACCTCTGATGACAAGTTTGGACAATGTTTCTGAGGCAGCAACTCCAGCAGCTACAGATTCTCCAGACACAGTTGACATTTCCACTGCAACTTCAGCAGCAGAGGAAAACACAACTAGTGGTGACACAACTGCAACTCCTACAGCAGCAATTCCAGCAGTAGAGGAAAGTGTAGACAGTGATGACATTACATTGTCAGCAGCAACCACAGCAGCAGATGATGTCACTGATGAGGTCACAACCACAGAGGATGTTGATGATGATGAAGAGGAAACTGACACAGGAATTAAAGGCACTCCAACACAACTGGATTCCAATCCCGACATGAAAGAATCTGACAGCATTATGAAATTTGTGGAAGAATTAAAGCCTGTGACGGAGGGAGCAGAAAGAGAATTATTTGTGGCAGAAGTTGAGAAGGATACAACAATCAAAGTTTGGAAAGAACTGGGAAAGAAAGGCCTACAAGGATTTAGATATAACAAAGGTATTTTGGTGCAGGGAAGAGAATTTGAGTGGGGAGCATTTGGAGAAGTTGTTGTAGTTCCTAAGTCATTCAGGAAGAAGTTGATGGAGCTTGGACATGAGAATATGGGACATCTGGGAGGAGAAAAGGTGTGGCTTGTGATCAAGAGAAGGTTTATGTGGCCAAACATGAAAACAGAAATCTATGCCCATTGTGCCAGCTGCATCAAATGTCAGTATAACTCCAAGTATTGTCCAAAGAAAGCACCAATGGTGGCCAGGCCAGTGATTACGGAACCTTTTCAAAGTGTGGCCATAGATTTGGTTGGACCACTTCCAAAAGGAAAAGGAGGATGCCAATTCATTTTAACAAGTATCTGTTTAGCCACAAAATGGCCAAGTGCAGTGGCATTGAAATCAACTACAGCCAGAGCAGTAGCTGAAGCGTTGTGGGGCATATTCTCCAATACAACCATTCCGGAGAGAATTCTAAGTGACAAAGGCCCACAGTTTATGAGTTCTGTCATGAAGGAATTGACAACTTTCCTGGGAGTCAATCATGTCACCAGTTCTGCCTATCACCCTCAAACTAATGGCTGCCTGGAAAGAGTACATGGAACATTCAAATCAGTGTTGAAGAAATGCATCAGCAGCAAGAGAGATTGGGTAAAACAAATTCCCTTTGTTCTCTTTGTATTGAGGCAAATGCCAAACTCAGAACACGGTTTCAGCCCATTTGAATTGATTTATGGCCAAAGAAGTAGAACTCCATTAGAAGCATTGTATTTTGGATTGAATGAGTTTGATGGCCAGAATCTGAAGACTGGAGTATGGGTTGATGAGTTAGCAGAAAGTCTACAACTAATCAGAGATGAGGCAGCATTGGCAACTGCAAACACTATTGAGAAAAGAAAAGAAGTCTATGATAGAAACAGCAAGGAGAGAGAATTTAAAATTGGAGAAAAAGTCAGATACCGAATTCCTGGAAAACATAGTGCTCTATCAGAAAGTTGGGATGGCCCCTACATTATTCAAAAGAAGTATGGAACAGTTAATTATCAAATTCAGAAGGAAGGAGTGAAAGGAAATGGAAAAGTTACACATATCAACAATTTAATGAGATTAGTGGAGAGAGAAGTAGTGAACAGACTTGACATTGTTTCAGAGGAAGAGGAAGAGGAAATTAAACAAGAAGTCATGGGAAAACAAATACTCAGCAACAAATGTGCTGACTATAATGAGGAACAACTGCAACAAGTTTTGAAGAAGTTTGAACACTGCATGAGAGACGAACCGGGAGACACTGACATGGTGGAACTAAAAATTGACACAGGATGCCACACCCCTATTCAGTGCCAACCATACTCAGTACCAATGTCACTCAGAAGCATAGTCAGACAAGAATTGGAGAATCTAGAAAAAGCTGGAATCATTGAAAGAAGTGACAGCAAGTGGTGTTCACCCATTGTCCCTGTGAAGAAACCGGATGGGAGCATCCGTATTTGTGGTGATTTCAGGAAGCTGAACACAATCACTACTGTGGAACCCTATTGTATTCCCAGATTAGAAGAACTCATCAGCAAAGTGGGAAACTCTGGAGTTTTGAGCAAAATTGACTTGGCAAAGGGGTTTCACCAAGTTTCAGTGAACAAAGATGACAGGGAAAAGTTGACAATTATTACCCCATTTGGCAAATGGAAGTACAAGAGAATGCCTTTCGGAGTGGCAAGTGCCCCTGCCACTTTTCAGAGACTCATGGACCTAGTTTTAAAGGATTGTTCTGAAATCAGCTGTGTCTACATAGATGATGTCTTGATTTGGAGTCCAAATTGGGCACAACATTTGAAGGTTTTGGATGCTGTATTTACAGAATTGAGCAGAGCAGGATTAACATGTAAGCCTGCCAAGTGTCAATTTGGAATGACCACCCTACAGTTCCTTGGTCATCAAATTGGAGATGGAAAAATCAGTGTTCCTGCAACAAGAGTTGCTGATTTGAAGAATTTTCCAAGGCCTAAAACAAAGAAACACATGAGGAGGTTCTTAGGAACTGCCAACTACTATAGAAAGTTTGTGAAGAATTTTAGTGCATTACAACAAGTATTGACTCCAGCAACAACAAAGGATGCTGCAACAATGGTGGCTTGGACACAAGAAATGGAGAATGCATTTGCTGCATTGTGCAATTGTTTGAGTGATCATGTGAAACTTTGTATCCCCACCAACCAAGACCAATTCGTCTTGGAAACAGATGCCAGTGCAAGTGGCATAGGAGCAGTTTTGTCAGTAACAAGAAACAACGACAAGTTTCCAGTCGCATTCTACTCAAAACAGCTACATGGAGCACAGAAGAAATATTCGGCTCAAGAGCTTGAGGGATTGGCCCTTTACCAGGCTATTCAACATTTTTCTTTCTATTTATATGGAAATGAGTTTATGGTAATCACTGATCACTGTGGACTAGAAAGAATGATGACAAGACCACAGGAGAATAACAGAATTCTGAGATGGGCTCTGAAACTCAGCAATTACAAATTCAACATCAAATACAGACCGGGAAAAGAAAATCATGTTGCTGACAGCTTGAGCAGAGCATTTGAAGAAGAAACTCCACCAACAGCAAGAAAGACCCAGCAAAAGAGGGAGGGGGAAGATGTGGAGAACTGAACTTACAACCTCAACAGCACTCCACAGGAGCCATTAAACTATGTATTGAAGTCTTTTAAGTCATTAACATTTTTATTCAAACAAGAAACACTTTCACACAGATCATATCACATTAGTAGCTGGAACTATATTTAGAATCATTCACACTTAGCTAGAGACTATTTTTAGAACATGAGCAGCATGAGTATTTAAGCAAAGCTGTTCATGGTCCACTCACTCTGTGTATGTCTATGATGTCCTTGTGTATTGTCTTGTTACTGTACATGTTTTAAAACCTACCTCCTGCCAATTCAACTTGTGGGTAGCTACAGTTTGACAATTCAGTATCACTTGCCACAGAAGTCTGGTGGCAGCAACTACTAAACTGCTGCACCAATAGTGAGAGTTACAGAAGCTTGCCAACCCCAGACAAGAATACTGCAAATTCCCACAAGCATGTCCATTGGGTGAGCACATGGCACTCCAACATGATCACATGCACATTCCACACAATACAGACGGAAGACTGTAAGAACACAAAACATGAAAAACAATAAACAGATAAATGACGATGAACAGTAAATTAAAGTTCTAATGCATCTCTTAGGACGGCCCCACACTCCCAAATACTCAGGAAAATGCATCTTTGCCCCTCTTGAAGCAAGTTTAAGCCGGTATCAGGACAATTAGGGTGCAGAAACAGATAAGTCCACACTGTGTTAGGCTCCCAGTCACTATACATACTCTGGAGAGGATGAAGAGTTCGCTCTGGTCAACTTCGTATTCTGATAGAATAGTGTTGTGAGCTTCTATTGTGTACAGCTTTCTTCAGGTGACCTAGGCTTTGGGGGCTCTTTTATCATCCTTAAAATGTAGCCATGGACTTGGCTTGGGGGATGTGGCCAAGTCAACCCCAGGATGACTCAGATCCACCTGAAGAAGTGTAAATGTGACAAGTTTGAACAGGGAGCTGACATGGTAGTCAGTGTCACTGGCACCGACATTTTCCCGGTTGCTGCCTTAGCCCGATAACTGGCGAGCAGGGTATCATGCCCAGGTCTTTTCTTCATTGAGGCAAAAGGAGTGCCTGTAACCAAGTCTAGCTTCATCCAGCAGTTTTGCCAGATTCTTCAGTCCCTGGGCATCCTAGCACATCAGTACCTGGGGCACAGTTGTCAGTTCTTCCAATATGTGCAGACCTCATAAGTGAAACTGGATGTGGCATCAGCATTCTTGGTACAACAGCAATGGATAAAGCAGTAGACAGCAGTAAAGAAAACGGGTTGGGACATTTCGACAATGGCTTCTTTCCTCAGTCAGTATTATTAGGTTGTTTCATGACAGCTCCCCTCTCATTGTGTGTTATGCTATTAGTTATTTGTGAACGTTTTCCTTTTTGTTCCCTACTCTGAGTGATGGTGGTAGGAGTTTCAGGGACAATCAACTGGTGCTGAAGGTGATGAGCTGACTGCCAGTTCAGATGAGGTAAAGGAGGTACGGCAAGATGGGGACAGGTATGTTACCTAACTAATAGATTACTTGCCTAACTATAACTTTTAGGGACTCATTGTCTAGCTAACCAATCAATTTACTTGGGCCTCTAAAGCCCCATGCACTGGCTCTGCAGTGATGGGGTCTCTCCCCCAAAGATAGGGGAATCCTGGGATCACATGAACAATGTAATTCAGATAATGTTATACCGGAACAAGACCAGCCTGATTTTGGGCAGAGTCAGGGTAGATTAGGGTTGTGGGTTGTTAACTCTACTGTCTGGATACCAACAACCATAATTAATTGCACTATCCCTGTATGTTACGGGCGATAGGAACATAATGGTAAAAAATACAGTAAAAAATTACTGTTTTACAGCCGTAATACGGAATGAAATCCGATACGTTTTTTTGGTGCCTAATGTTATGGTTACATTAAGGTTTGAAACGCTTACTGAAGTCGAATAAGTAGTTTTTGAATTCATGCTGACTTTAATATCCATTAGTCTTTTTTGTGAGATGCACAAATTATTATAGTAAAAGTGATATGTCATGACCATTTCAGCTATGAAAGAAATTCTGCTCCTTTTTACTTGAACGAAGTGTGCAGTCTATCAGGTCACTCCATCACAGTAATTTGACTGAAGCTGAGAATTATTCTCTTGTCTTGTAAACCACTGAATGTCATCACTATATCACCACTTTTTTGTTTGAAGGCGGTGAAAATGTAATGAAGCATACTTCCTGTAGTTGTTATTTTGGAGTGACCCTCACTCTCTGTAATACTGTTTGCCACTGAAGTATAGTGTTAATTTTTAGAAACTCAGCAGTGTTTCAAGTACTGATTATGACAGGTGTACTGGTCATTTAGATAGTCAAATTAGCTTAAATTTGCTGCAAAATCTACTATTTCTGGGAAAATAGTAATTATTGTACTGTTGTGATATGATTCACAAAGTTAATTGACCATTGAACTGTATTAATTATTACAGACATGGCTTTCATTAATCTATAGGTAATATTCAATTAATATGCTGCTGTAATACCTTAACATTTATCACATGATTAAAAAAAATTTTTACTTTTGTTCTTGCAGAGAGTTATCCTCATCAATGAGACGCGTACGTGAACCAGTAGATTTTATTCACAACCCAAAACGCTCAAAAAGAAACTATCGCCTTTTTCATGAAATTGTACAACATTTCACTCCAACAAACTGTATTATCACTGTAGGACTACAAGACGTCCCATTATCAGAGTCTTCCTACCATCTCAGTGACTTTGACATAGTCAGGCATGACATTCAAGTCTCTTCAGTGATGGATTTTCCCATTCCAAAACTGGACATATTAGAACCAAAATTTTTGACTAAGTTCGTTATCTATATGACACCCCTCCTGTTGCTAAACTATTGGGCATCCCCAAAAATAACAACGGACCTCCATTTACCTTATTATAATCAGTTCATACCTGACGAGAATCGATTTTCACCAGATCCAAATCGCTGTGATTCATTTCTGACACATCTGTCCAAGTCAAATTCATCCATTCAAATGTGGATGGTTAGATATCTAGTAACAAATATTCCTAATGTACATATAAAATGTGAATTTAGAAGTGGCCGAGCGGACGGATCATTGCGGTGGTCTGGTAAGCTTATTATAACTGTGTGCTTGGTATTTACGAAGTATACAAAACCCACACTCAGAAACTATTAATAACTTGCAATTTTCAAGATTGTAAGTGATATTTGCATGGTGTTAGCTAGAGGAGGTGGTTTAGTTGATACTAATTTGTCAGTCTCACATTATTCACTTTCTCTGATATACATTGGTATCCTTCCCTATCTTATTAACAAAACTTAACCATAAGCCATCCAAATAGTGTTTTTACCTTTTAAACTCAACATATCCTCTAAATATTAACTTATGGCTCACTTTTTATCCAGCCCATTTCCCAACACCTTTCTCCTCTTTAGTAAACTAATAATGTCAGACAAATAATTATTATAATACTAGCTGTACCCCGCCACGCATTGGTTTTTAACATTCTCTATTGTTGGTAGGTTACATCAATTTCACTCGCCTGCTCTATTTTTTTCCCTGAACTATCTCATTTCTGTATCTGCCACCTTCCTTTTTTCTCTTCCTTCTTGAGTCAAGGAGACCCTCTCATCCTTTGTCTAACTCTCCTGCTCCTGAATCTTTCTGTCCTTCTATCATGATTGTGGACTTAGGCTTTGTGAAACTTTCAACTTCAGCTTTTACTTTCACCCTTTTTTTTTACCTTACTTTGCCTTTTAGAACATTTTTGCCTTCTCTTTCGTACTTTCTCCTTTATACTACCACCTTTGCTTATCGATTCCACCGGCTAATTAATTGCTTTTTGCCTTCTCTTTCACACATTACCCTTCCTTTCTGAAACCTACGCTGCATATCTTTGTCTGTTCCACCCGCTTTTAGTTACAATTACAGTAATCACTTTCTACTGATGGTGATGACACTGTACCCATTCTCCTGTTTCTAGGCCACTCTCGTCTTCTTCGTCTATCGTAGTACCTGGATTGGTCTAGCCTAGCCAAACCCTTCACTTCATTATAACTGATTACTCGGTAATTCAGCGCTAGTCCAGGGAAGCAGCTCTCCTGTTTCTGTGCCACTCCCACCTTAGTCTCGCGGGGCCAGACCCTCATGCCCCTCCCTCCGCTCGGGAACAAAAGAGGGTCTGTGGACACTCGCCGTACTTCCAGGTTCCGGTGGAATGCAATCAATGAAGAATCCATGTGACCCGAGTCATAAAGAATTTAATTGCCGCCTAATGTTGCGGTTAAATTTTTTTAATTTAATCCCAACTGCTGCCTGTGGTAAGAAGAGAAGAGTAGAGAAGAAAAACAATTTCCATGGTTTTTATGTCTAAAGAATATTGTCACACTTGATGCTTTAGCTTGATCTGCGGAAATATCTACATCCGCTTTTGAAGACCTTGCTTGAACTGGTTGTGAGGGCATGAACTTACTACTTATGGAGTGTGTTATTGATTAGCTGTTAAATGAGCTTGAAGAGCACTATTGCCATATACAACTCTGAACTCCAACAGTACAACCATTACACTTTTAGGTTCTGAATTATTTCTAAGTTTGTAAAAAAAAACAGTGGGTGAGCATAAAAGCAAAAACTTTTCCCACTTCCCCTTGGGAGGGAAACGAAATATCTTTTACCTGCACGAAGGAAAGAATTGCCCTCCGCTGTTCTGCACGCGCACCTTTGTAACCAACACCCTCCACAACACTTCTCAAAACTTCTTTCAACGTTTCCATATCGCAGCAACACACAGCTGACTAACCGACGCTCGGTGGAGAGCTACGGCTAAATCATTTCAATTAGCAATAAATTAAATAGTTTGAGGTTGGTCATTGAATTGGTACAATCTGATTGTCTCTACGAAGGGTCTGGCCACCGAGTCTACTCCCTCTACTGTCCATTTTTTTGTGCCGGGTTTGGTTGCTAATCAGTTCACCTCGCGCTCTAGCTTGCTGTCCTGTTTTTGTGCCACTCCCTCCTACTGTCCATTGTTTTTTACAAGGTTTGGTTGCTAACGGGTACCCGGTTCGCCCAGCGCTCTAGGTTTACCCGGTAATTCAGTGCGAGTTCACGAGTATTGTGCGCCTGCGCGTTCTAGCCCATTAACTCATGAATTATTCATGAATACACACGTCGTCGTCGGTCAAGGGTATTACTAGTGATGTACTTGAGCACAAATGGCGAGTGAGCCTAAAGACTATAATATTTTTATATGAATTATTTTGACTTCTAACACTGAAGAGCTACTGAGAAAAAGGGCGAGTTTTTAAAGTACACATACACGGTAAAGGTATTTCAGTGCCATTGTAACAACTAGCTGCAAGTGCTTGATTTGAAGGGAAAAACAACAACAAAACAATACACGTTATTTAAACGTTTTCTTTGTGATATTCTTTAGCTAAGTAGTGGCTGTAACACACAATGCTTTGACACAACTGGACATGCACCTACACGGGACTTACCTTCCCGGTAGTATAGTGGACAATGTATTTTCAAGTAAATACTGTTGCGCACGGCTTATAACCAAGACAAAGAGCACATTGACTTATACCACCGCCACTATCTGGAATAGAAATGGAAGTCCCTTAAGTTTTCACGTTTTAACTGCACCCGCAAAAGAATTCAAAACGGTAAACAGTTCAATTTCTAGGGTGATACAGGTACTGATCGATAAACCAGAGGATTCTGTTTAGTGCAATTTGGGACGGGGTCGACCACATAACTAGCACAAAAACGCGAGGGTCAAAGTACAAAAATGCCTTAGGTACGTCCAAACATATATGTGACCGTCTACGGGAGCCTGGTTTTCCTATAGACGGTCACATATATAAACTAGTGATGTGCTTGAGCACAAATGGCGAGCGAGCCTCAAGTTAGGTACATAAAACTGCAGTATTGCTACTACCTGGGGAGAACCTTTTCTCCTAAAAACACAGCTGTTTAGCCTTGACCCCTTTATTCTGAAACTACAGCATTAAAAAAGCCTTACTTTAAACTTCAGCTATTCGGGCAAAACGCTTGTTTTTCAAAAGACAAAAAGTTGCTGCAACTGGTTACTATAACACTGGTTTATTATTTTATTGTAGCTGAGACTTGTCCATGAGTTACTGGTAATTTGAAATTATCAGAATGGCAGATGTTTAATACTACAAAAGTTACCATTAATCAGGTAAGAGAGTGATTTTGTATTTGTTTGCTGAAATAAAAGGTCACAGCTGCTATTATGGTGTTGGCATGAACTAAGCTAAGGCAATACTTAGTTTTATGTTACCTAACTATCAGGCTCACTCGCCATTTGTGCTCAAGCACACCACTAGTATAGATTGGAATGGGAACCAGGGGGCCCTGAAGATAAGGCAATTTTGTTTCTCACTTCTGTAAGTTTCAATCCAGTAATTTATGATTTCTTGACAGAGCATGAATACATTTGTATTATTTATTAGCCAAATTATGAGATTTATATAGCGTACTGTTTATTGTTTAATTGTTCTATATAAACACAAATTCTTACTATTCCTTACATAGCAAGACTGAGTGAGAGTATTCAGAGAGTGTGTACAGACGGGTAAAACTCTAAGATCGCATCTTACTAAAGTCAAAACCAATTACCACAGAGTCATCCATTGTGTACAGAATACCCTGCAGTTGTGGTAAAGTATACATAGGTGAAACAACTAGAAGGCTTGAGCAGAGAGTGAAAGACATCATGATGCTTGTAAGAGAGGTGACGAGAAGTTTTCAGCCATTGCTGAACATACTTGGCAGCAGCATCACTCACTAAATGGGAAGATGTGAGAATTGTAGACAGAGCCAGTAAGAATCGTGAGTAGAAGATCAAGGAAGCTCTACACATACAGATGACACCTGACAACAAGTTTAACAGAGACATAGGTTTTGAGCTTCTAGGATGCTGGTTATCCATGCTGGGTGCAAATCACCCTCCATGATATAATACATAGTAAGCGTACCCTCCAGAAGTCGTGCTGTTTACATTGTGTTACTATATCACCAGGGAGAGTTCAACCTCAGTTGACCCCTGAAGATGACTTCCCGGCAAGAAGTCGAAACGTCGGGTTAAATTTTAAATACAATATTGGCTGTTAGAACCAGAAATATTTGCTATTATTACAAATTAAATACTTACAACTTTATTTTCATAAATTAGCCCTACTCCATTTGTACACAACTACTGTGGCCCAAGCCATTACTTCCACTATACATGATGCAGGCGAAGTTGGATATCAGACAGATTTTTATGAAAATTCTCGAGGTTTAGAATTTCACTTGAGTGGCCTACCAGATGCAAAAGTCATTGTTGATATTGTTGAAGCAATAATGACCGGTAAATGTGATAATGAATCCACATTTTAAACCTAATGATTGTTTTATTGTGGGTAGACTAGCAATGACTTTCCATAGTACAAAATATAGGTGGTGAAGCATTAAATTGATGACAAAAGGAAGCTTTAGTACATTTGTCCCTTAAAATAGTACACAAATGTATTCCTTATGAATTTTACAAGTAGAACTGGTTGGTTTGTGTTAGTATATTGTCATAAATAGACACATTTTCTTCTAAAGAAGATGTGTGTGTGTATCAATTATGTGTAATGTTTTCTTTCAGTATCTAGTAATGTTGAAGCATTCTGTTATTTTTAGGTCTTCTAAATAAAAACAATATTTTGGTAAATAAAACCAATTTTGAAATTGTTAAAGCCACACAAGAAAGACATTATAAAAACTTCAAGTTTTTATTCCCTCTCCACAAATATCTGGCTCAGTACTTATACCAGTTACGTATGAATATAAATAAATATTATTCTTTGAAAATACATGGTATTTTATACATAGTAAATGTAAGTGTAATTAACCCTCAACGCACATGCGCGAGAGGGTGAGAGTTGTCATCTTGTCTGTTTGTCTGTCTGTCATGCTCCGTTTTTGGAGATTTTTTGTTGGTTTAGGTATGAACTTACTCAGAACGGCAATATAGGACTTTTCATTGTGCTACTTTTCTCTGATTTGTGAGAAACACGAAGTTTTCAACTCTCCATTAATATTAGCATTTGTGAGTAAAACCCCCGTGGTCACGTTATGATCACGTGAGCTAATAATTTCTTGCAGTCCGCAGTAGCTTATATAAATATAAATATACCAGAGTGTGTCCCTGGCCAGTTGAGCTTCTTCTACCGAGACATTGTTTACTTGTACCATTTTCATTGCCCAATCTATATTGATTCCTCTTTAGAATAGCCAATCAATTATTCTTTTGCCTGAGATGATATTGTAATAGCTTGCTAGTGTAGCTAGTAGCGCTGAGGGTTCCCACCTTTGGTGCTTTATTTCTCATTAGCAAAGCAAAAATAATCATAATTTTATAGAATCCTTAGCATTGGCAATGATTTTTGTCCAATAAAAACCTCACACTTATTACTGAGAAAGCAAATGGGACCTTATTTGAATTGAACATAAACAACTGATAGTCTTGTAGAAATGCCGACACTTTTAGAAATTTGATATAAAGGAGGTATAAAAATTATATTTTAAGAATTTTATGACGTGTAAATTTATTATGCTAATTTTAATCAAAATTACTATATCATCTAAGTTACAGAATATTGCTTTGTACACCTGCACTTACTTTTCAAGCTTAATAAGATGAAAGTGTGAAAAAATTAGGAATTAGCATCCACTGACATATTTTGGATCTGATACAATTTGTGTGGTAGAAATTGAGAGCATTATATCAGACAAAAAGTACAAGCTAGTAGCTAATAATTATTAGGTCATTGTAAATGTACATGCATACTATTCAAAATTTGTATAATGGTCTAGTGTTTTATTAGAAAGACCTTCATGGACACATGAAGAGTTATGGCAAGCTTCAAATGAAGAAAGCTTGGAAACCTTGCTAGAATTTGGAAGAGATTATCTTATGAATGACCTCAATGTAGCCTGCTTGGCAGATGGCCATACTGATCCTACAATGGTAAGTTACAATGGCTATATTTCTCAATAGAATACAAGATGTATTATTAGGTATTGGCTGTCAGATCTACCATCGTGCAAGCATTGCCAGGGAAACTTTCTCCTTTTTTTGTCCCAAGGAATAATTTTCATAACATGGTTCATTTACAGAAAGGAAAATCGTATGGCTTTCTCATGCCAAACCCACAAACTGTTGGTAGTACTCCAGTTCATGTTATATTTCAAGTAAGTACTGAACTTATTGTTGTGACAATATTATACAGAAATGTTTAGAGTTTGAAAGCCTGTGATTAAATAGAGACAATAGAGCAATCACACTTTAAGAAAATAGTCCTGATTTCAACTCTTGGTGACAACCATGTTTTATATTAATTCTATTAACACCTTTGAATGGGAAAGATTCATCTAATGAGTATAATAGGACGTGAAAAGCAATAAAGACTATTATGCAATGAAATAATAGTAAAAAAACAGATTATGTATGATTTTTTTGTGTGTACATAATCAACACTTAATTCCATAGCATCTTAAAAACTAGACAGAGTAATTAAATTATCACTTAAATCACATAACTAATTTTTCAGCACCATTCAAGGGCAACTTCATTTCAACTTTAGTGCACTGCTAAATACTATGTGAAAGAATACACTATATCTTCAATATACTGTAAATAAGGAATACATTTTGATTTCAATGTACTGATGAACACTGTACTTGTAATTCAAGAAAAGTTAGAAATTATATCAAATATGCCAAATCTGTAACTTATAGTGAGATCTCTATACTTCAGCTTATTAATAATAAAATTCAATGTATTTTAAGAATGTTACTAAAACTATTACATTTTTTATGGAATATAATAGTAGGCTATAGTTTCTTCAACATTTGTGATGAACACAATACTAGTGATTCAATATAAACATTTTGTGTCAGAGTTCTATTTTTATGTGTAATAGTTTAGCAAAGATAACAGCTCCATGTTGTCCATTTTTCTACAAATTCTTAAAAAGTTAATGGAGGTATATCAAAACTTTACAAAAATTTTATTTGATTGTTTAACATATCAATTAATTGGCGAGCGAGTGAAGCAATGAGACACTATCATGGGTAACACTATAGAAAAATTGGGAATACATTTTTGCTTGTTTATACGTATGTTTAGATATATGTATGTCATTTTTTTACTTTCACCCTAGCATTTTTGTGTCACTTGGTAGTCTACCCCATCCCATACTCCATTAAACATAATCCTTTGACTTAGTAATCTTTACCTGTGTCTCTCAGGAAATTAAATTGTTTACTCCCTTTGTTTCTGACATGATCTGAATGTGGTATGATGTAATGGCAGTGGTTCTTGATTATTAATGCACTGTTTGATATGCCTATAACAAATGCCCTACACACAGTTGTTCTTTCAATGATTCAGTCATTCTCAGCTAACATAATTATAATAATAGCAAATATTCTTGGTTCTAACAATCAAATATTATGTTAACTAAAACTTAACCCTACATTTCGACTCCTTACCAAAGGAGTCAACAAGGTCAAACTCTCTGAGGCAGTATAAAAAACACAAAATAAACAGCAAGATAACATGAGAGTACGCTTACTGTTTAATATATCCTGAAGAGTGACATTAGACCCAAATACATACATACATTCATACATACATACATACATACATACATAGTTTAAGTATGAGGTTAAATACAGCACTTTTAAAGTTACAGACTTTCTCATGACTCACTATGCATTAGCCAATAAGTCAAAATTTTAAGTTTTTTAAATACAAGAAAGTGCTCCATTTAGTGAATTGATAAGTTAATTTTTTTGTTCATTCAATTATTACTTTTCCCTGCATTTTATTTCAGGTTCCATGCTTTGGAATGTCTTGGGTATACTATTTCTTGTTTCCACAACAGTCACGATGAAGGTGGTTCTTTCAACATTATTGTCGTGAGTCAGAAATGCCATCCAAATAAAGTTATCGCTACTATTCATGAATTCTTGAGAAATACTTATGAAAAAGTAATAGCACCCAGTCATTTCAGACAGGTTTTCTCTGAGGCTAAAAATTCTGTAGAGAAAGACCTTATCTTCAACATGCAAACTGTGTTAGATACTTCGAAGCAGCTCTGGAGAGGTGTACAGAAGGGAGATATAGATTATAATGAATCAAAACAGAATCTCATTGCTCTAAGTACTCTCAGTGATGTGCACTTCAGACGTCTTTATCTTTCAGGAATTCTAGATGTCCAATCTAGGAAGATGTTAATTGTAGTACTATACAACAAGGAAGTTCGTGATATGAAGTTAAATGTGGACTGTTTGATTCAGTATCATCTCATAAATCAATTCACTAAAAACTTAGAATCTGCTTGTTTATAGAATTATAATATAATTTAATAACCATGAAGTGTTATAGTTGGTGTATAAGTCATATAACTTATAGTAATGCGTGAATGGGATATGTTGACAGTGAGTATATGAAGTGTAAGTTCTAGTGTATCTAATGATCCTTATCTGAGGTCTTTCTGAAGTTTTTGTCTTGTTTATTTCTCCTCTTATTGATAATTAGAATTTGGTGATAGGTTGCCCCTGAATTCACTGCCTCAAAAGACAGCTTTAAGATATTGTAGAGCCGAAGTGAGTAAGATATCATTGCAACTGATCATATTAACACTATTCAGAGTGCATGACTGATTTCATTTTTTACAGAAGGAGCTAGAATGATAGGCATGGAGCAATTGTGGAGGAATACTTCTCTGTGAATATTACTTTGTGGTGAAATTCAATGTTAATCCAGATGGTACTAAATGCACTTCATTCACTGTGATCTTATATAGATGTGTCAAAATGATTCTTTGCCTCCATATCTGTGAACTTTATAGTGAGTTGCAAGAGGGGGGGGCAAGGGGAAGCACCCTAGTCTGGAAAGTCACCAAACGCATATATTAGGGTCACCAGACCCTACCGAGTGGAGTGGTTGTCCCCTCCGCATGGTCCTAAGTGGGAAAGTATCAAGCACGTGGTATGCTCACAATATCTAGTGATTTTTCTTCAAGACAATATTGTCAATTAGGGGAAGAGTGTTTCTTGTCACTTCTCTTCTCCAAGAGATCCATTGGAAAGTGTATAAAAATTATAATTATATAATGTGAAGCATGTGTATGTAATGGTCCAGGCAACACTTTGGGGTCCACACCACTTGCTGTGAAGAATGGCCTGTTCTCCTGCGAGTTCTTAGCCCAGCTCCACGATGTTTGCTTGCAGGCTCATAGTGCCTGCATAGTACACAGGCATCCTGGTCTGCCAGATGCAGTGAGACTGCCTAATGCAATAAGAGAGAGAGAATGTGTGTGTGGTGTGTTTGTACTGGTACCTATTATTGGGCCAACAAAATACAAATATGACTCATTAAACCTTCCCAGCTGCTGGGGAATTTTTTTTCATTACTATCAAACTTCTTTAAAAAAGTCAAGAAAATTTTTCTACCTCCGTCATGCTGCAGTATCTTAAATATTATTTGAGACCAATAGCTAATTAATTACATCAATTTTGGCAGCAAAAAATAAGAAATATAAGTAACTACATTTTAGAAGAAAGATTTTTGGGGCTCTGAAAAAGAGAATTTTGGGAAGACAGAAAGCAAGAATAAGTCTACGCCCACTGTCAAGCAATACCAAAAATATATCTGGAAGAACACTCATTGATAAAGAATTACCATGATGAATCTTCATAGCAGCATTCTCATTAAAATTGTTGAGGAGTTTAAAATGGGTTTGAAATGGCGGCGCACTGCCAACATATACAATCAACTGGACAAAATAATAAGAAAAATATAACTATGTTTTGAACTCATTCAGCTAATGTAGCATGCAGTAGACTAAGAATCAGCACGCCAGTGGTGGTACAGTCAGAGGAATTGAGACTTGAAGAGCTCGTAGCAGGAAAGAAACGCAGTGCTAACTTCTGTTTTTAAACATAGTTAGTTCTTTAAGGTTACGGGATACAGTTTGCCCATTAATTATTCATGAGTTACAACTTTTGTTTATATCACCAACTACACTTGTTTTTATGTAACTAAACTTAAAACAATGAAAGTTTGCTGTTAAAAGTTCCTATTTCTTTAGTAGTCAGCTCTTCATAGCGAATAGGCAGCCCAAGATCGACCTCCTGCAAATAATCGGCTTCAAATTACAGCATGGTCGTCAACAACTCCGCGGTATAGGCTGCACTATCAATTGTAGGAACATCATTGCAGGGCCAGTCAAAAAGTTTTCGTGAAGAAAGCTGACGGTTGTCGAGAAAATCTCAGTTCTGTCTCCCAGATCAAGATAAAATGGCGTATCTAAGGAACAAAATTGTAAATATCTGGAGATCCATGGCCCATTGAGCCAAAATCGCTGTGACTGGCCCTCGAGTAAGTCCTAAAGTAGCCAGGGGAGCTGTCACACCAAAGCTAGGAGTGATGATGAAGCCAAGATTTGACGCCGAAAATCTGCCAAAAATTTGCCTCAGGGGGTCCTAGGTCAAGCCTTGCTGGCTGCTCATTGAAAAGCAAGAGCTAGCTAATAAAGAAACTTGAACACATAATAATTTCATGTTTGGAGCATAGTTCATAAAAATAAGTGTAGTGGATGATACAAACAAAAACAGTAACTCATGAATAATTAATGAGCAAATTGTATACCGTATGCTACCCATAGCCCTACAAACAGCAAGAAAATACTAGATAGCCTTAGCAAAGCCAAATCTAATTTGCACCAAAATTTGCGTGGTCTTGGTGCTGCATCTGAGAGATGATGTTTAATTTTCTGGAAAGAGGAAATGTTTTTGTTTCAATTTTTGTAGGTACATCTTTTGATTATTTGCACCACCAATACTGAGCCAAATGCTTCCATACTGTCACAAGTGCTACTAATTTAATGTGGATATATGGTGTTGTCAGTTGTTGTTTTTTTAGATCATTGTGAAATTCCACTCAAATCAGAGTTTATAACTTGGAAGAGATCAATTTATTGTTGCCAGCTCGCATTATTACTTTAGAATACCCTTTTTATGTTAAAACACTTACTGCTGATGTTCTGAGGAATCACAAGAATATACTTAGGGAAGTAATTGCTGATGAATGTCTTTTTGTAACAAATTAGGAAGTGGTCACAGTAGCAAAGCAATGACCATCAGGCTCGCATTTACCCATAAACTGGAATTTGTCGAGTTCAATTCACATTGATTAAGAATTGTTTTTGCTTGACCTGGTATGCAAATCTAGTGAGCCTGTGTACAAAGTGACCAAAGAAAACCAAGAATAGGCTTATATCATAAAAATACCTGGATCAATACGTTGCTGTATCATTGATAAAAGAATTCTTTTATCAATCGCTGCATGAAGTCGTATTTGAAGAAAAGGAAACCGCTCGTAAAAGAAATGCAGAGTAAATTGGTAAAGGATTTCGGAATCTACGAAAAGCTGAAAAACTCTGATGGCGGAAAACTGACGATGGAGGCGACCTGGATAAATGCTTTATTAGACTCGTTATAAAAACTAAAGAAACTTTGTTCCTCAAAAAAGTTAGCTTATGCAACAGTTAACTATTAAAAAATAGTGTTTAGCGCAAATTTCAAATATTTATTGCTAAAAAGCTAGCTAAAAATAAAAAAAAATATTGTTTAATATGTAGACTATATTATTTTATTTGTATTTGTCCTTTTAATTGTATTATTTTACTTCTTGTCAGTGAGGAAAATGAAGTATTCAATTTGGAAGACCAACAGAAGATAAAGTGCATTTATGATGTAGATCATTGTGGAACCAATTTTCAGAGGAGTGTGAGGCTGACTGGTCGAGTGGTTCATTCTTTTGCTTTCAGGGCTGTCATAGTATTGGCTATTGTCTTGGACAATTGTTGGTAGTTTCGTGGAAGTGGCAGCGTGGCTGACCCATTTGTGAACCATTCGGGAGTCAAAACAGTTGATCATCAAAGCTGAAAGGAAATTCTCGATAGTATATTCCTCGCAAGATTCCAATCCAGTTGGCCCAGTCTTGAGGTTTGGGGTAGATCCAATGATAATGTGGAGAAGAAAGAGACAGTCGGTTGAATCTCTTTGCTACCTCCTTCAGATGACTTTGTGGAATGGCTTGCCTCCGGAAGGTCTTGATCAATCCTTGTATCTTGGTCGGCAGCACCTCCAGATCTGGCACCGCAGAGTAGTAACGTGTTCGTCAGCTGATCTCAACATGCGATGAATTCCTTCTGATACACAGGGCTGTTAAGGTCTCCTTCAGAAACTATGTCATCAAGTGCTTCGACAATGGCTAGCCCTTCGTCGTAGAACATGAATTGATCTCATAGAGCCTCGGTGCATTCCACAAGTTTGACATATTCCTCCCTGAGTCCTTCTCTCTCCTGGATCTCATCCTTAGGGCATCCAATTTAGCCCGTCTGAGCAATGATTCGTATTTCTCCTGGAGACCCTCATGGAGTGTGATAGATCGATCTTTTCTTTCAGTTTTCTTTTCAGCTCACCCAAACGGATGTCGGCGAGTAGACCTGTGACTTGAGAGTCCAGGCGAGTGATATAGCCTCGGCGACTGGATCTCTTGTCCTTAACTTTCACTGGGTCGGTCATGACTTCAATTCTGTCGAGATCGTCCTGTAAAGAAGGCATAACGATGTGTAAGAATGACAAACGGTAGATTTGATGACGGTAGTACATTAGATAGATAATAACGGTAGGTAGGTAAGATAGATGTCTGATGTAGATATCGCTCAGCGAGTGAAGTCCAACGAGGGGGACACTCTCGGCTGTGCACGGTATGATATAGGTCTGGAAACGTGACTGTCCATGACGTAGGACTGAGAAGGTACACCCGATAGGGTAGGATAAGACGATAGATCGGTTGATAGAGTTGGTGCTGGCTCGGATCCTCTTAACTTGAAGATCCAGCTCGAAGGACCATGTGTGGATCCAGGCATAACTCCAGTGGCTTATGGTTAGTTAGATTAGATGAGTGTAGTTGAAGGACCAGGTCCCCCATAATCGTTTTTATGGAACAGTTTGAAAGAAAAGCACAAGTTATAAGGAAACCGCGGTGATACAAAAATGACAGTGGGAAGAAAAGGGGAGGAGAATGTCATAAATTGATAATACTTTCCAGAGGCACAAGGCTTTTGGAGACAAAGGCATTTAGACAAGGTTACGGCTATAAGAGAAATTACAAAATACATGATAGCTACAATAAACACATTTGGGTTATTACTGTTCCTGGGAGGTCAACTCCCACGGCTACAACAGTTCAGGAGCTGTCCCAGCAACCTCCCAGCTGAAAGCTGCCAACCGCACTAGGCCTCTTAGTTGTAGATTTGTAACATATTTGATACCTGCACTTGATGCCAGATAGTGCTCATCATGGCAGATGATCAGTATATATACAACATATGAACTGTGAAATGGTGGGACAGACAAGTCAACTCTTTCTGACTACACACATACATATACACGTACTGATTAGTGCTTAGGAACATTTTCAGCACATGCTCAGTTCTGCCTTCATCACCCTCAAGTGGCATCTCAATCATAGGGCAAAACATTCTAGCATGCACATCATCACATCAAGCACAGTGTGGGAGAAGCAAGAAGGTGTGTGCACATCATCACATCAAGCACAGTGTGGCAGAAGCAAGAAGGTGTCGCTGAGCAGGGCCTTACCATCATTTCAGGCTAAACAGGCCTGCACATTCCTTTTATTCTAGTTCCTCCACTCTTCTACCAGAATTATGCTCAAATCAGCTTTGCTCTTCTCATCCTCACTGGGAGCTAGACCATCTTTAGTACTTAATGTTTTGCCAACTAAAAGCCGGTAATTCACTGCGGTTGTAGCTGAATATACCCCGTATGCAGCCAGTACACTCTAGATATGAATTCTCAGCTTTTACCCGCTTCGCGTTTCCTCTAAAATCAGTCCGAAATTAAAAAAGTAGCACAATATCTGAGTGAACTCAACCTAATAGTCAGTAATCTCCAACACCAAAGCGTAACAAATAGACTGATGGGCAGACGGGCAAAAGAACAAAACGATTGCCACAACAAGTGCAGATATAAAGAGAGTAAGCGTTTCATGTTATTGTAAATAAGACACAGGCAAGTGGGTATAGAATTTTTATGTCATGTTACCATTTTAATAACGCTACTAGCTATTGTAGCTAAAACGTTCTTAAAAATAATCTGGTCAAAAACATTTATAGCTAATTGGCCGAAAATTGATTTATATATTTGGGGCTTTAATGTAACTAAATTACATTAGAAATTTGACTGAAGTCACCCAAGCCAAAGTTGTATTGCTACATTCATTTACATCATTAATAATACTAAATTTCATAACACTTATTGCAAGTATGTTTATAACTAGTGATGTACTTGAACACAAATGGCGAGCGAGCCTAAAGACTATACTATTTTTATATGAATGATTTTGACTTCTAACACTGAAGCTACTGAAAAATAAGGTCCAGTTTTTAAATTTCGCATACACGGTAAAGGGATTTCAGTGCCATAGTAACAACTCTCTGCAACTGCTTGAATTGAAGGGAAAAAACAACAACAAAACAATACACGTTATTTAAAAGTTTTCTTTGTGATATTCTTTAGCTAAGTAGTGGTTGTAACACACAATGCTTTGACACAACTGGACATGCACCTACACAGACTTACCTTCGCAGTAGTCTAGTGGACAATGTATTTTCAAGTAAATACTGTTGCGCACGGCTTATAACCATGACAAAGAGAGCATTGACTTACCACCGCCACTAACTCGAGTAGAAATGGAAGTCCCTAAGTTTTCAAGTTCAACTGCACCCCGCAAAAGAATTCAAACCGGTAAACAATTCAATTTCTAGGGTGATACGGGTACTGATCGATAAACCAGAGGATTCTGTATAGTGCAATTTAGGACGGGGTCGACCACATAACTAACACAAAAGCGCGAGGGTCAAAGTACAAAATGACATACGTACGTCCAAACATATATACAAACTAGTGGTGTGCTTGAGCACAAATGGCGAGCGAGCCTGATAGCTAGGTAACATAAAATATTACTATTTTTAGCTTTCTTTATGCAAACACTATAATAGCAGTTATGACATTTGATTTCAGCAAACAAATACAAAATCACTCTCTTACCTGATTAATGGTAACTTTTGTAGTATCAAATAGAGGTGCACCGATAGAAGATTTTACCGATATACCGATAACCGATATTTTATCTAGAATCAAGGCCGATACCGATAACCGATAGATATATTCATTGAATTTTGAAAATTTAATTTTTACATAATTAGAAGTATAATGGTACTCGTCTAGAGTCTTCAGTGTCAGGAACAAAGTAGTGCCAAATTGGCGACCTCTTTTTAGACATCGTAGTTAAGTTTCTTTGTCTTACGCCGTCTAAGAGCAAGCAGAACTCATCCGTTCAGTATCCACGCGGCGAGTATGAAATTTTTTCTATCGGTTAATTATATCGGTACGGCGGGTAGTGTTGACGACCGATACCGATATCGAAAAAGTAGGCCGATAAACCGATAAACGATAGACCGACAGATTATCGGTGCACCTCTAGTATCAAACATCAACCATTCTGATAATCTCAATCACCAGTAACTCTTGAACAAGCTCTCAGCTAAGATAAAAAATAAACCAGTGTTATTATTTGTAATTTTAGCCAACAAATATGGAATTACTACTTACCTCATTCTTGAGTATTGATAACTTCTATAGTATCAAATTGAAGTTACTTTGACCATCTGAATTACCTTGAATTCTTGACAACAAGCTCTCACCTACAAAAACAAAAGACAATCAATTTTAGCACACAAAAACAAAATTAGCACACAAAAACAAAATTAGCACACAAAAACAAAATTACCTTCTTACCTCATTTTCTTGAGCAGTGGTAACTTTTGTAGTACCAAATTTGAGCCAATCTGACTATTTGAATTTACCAGTCACTGTTGACAAGCTCTTAGCTACAAAAAAGAAAGGCCCGAGTTAATTTTGCATATTTAGCTTACAAATATGGAATTACGTACTTACCTCAGCTTCCCTCGAGAAGTAGTAGCTTCCTTAGCATTAATACTACGGCATTCTGACTACCAACGGCTCTTGACAACCAACAACCGGCACTCCGTATCCCCCATAAAACGGCGAAGTTTTGAAATTAAGTCTGGAAAAGGGTCTTCAATGTCATAGTAACCGGTAGAATCAACTTTTTGTTTCTTGAAAAGCAAGCATTTTCGCAGGAATTTTCTCACACTTTGGAGCTTAAGTATAAAGTAAGGCTTGCTTAATGCTGTCGTTTCAGAATAAACTGGGGTCAAGCCTAAAAAGCCGTGTTTTTTGGAGAAAAAAGTTTTCCGCGCGCGTTTAAAGGGCATACGTACCATCCCACATACATATATACATATAACATATACCCGATTTTGCATTATCCACCCCTAATACTGTCTCGCTCGCTTCGCTCGCTCGCCAACTAGTGATGTACTTGAGCACAAATGGCGAGCGAGCCTAAAGACTATACTATTTTTATATGAATGATTTTGACTTCTAACACTGAAGCTACTGAAAATAAGGTCCAGTTGTTAAATTTCGCATACACGGTAAAGGTATTTCAGTGCCATAGTAACAACTCTCTGCAACTGTTTGATTGAAGGGAAAAAAACAACAACAAAACAATACACGTTATTTAAAAGTTTTCTTTGTGATATTCTTTAGCTAAGTAGTGGTTGTAACACACAATGTTTTGACACAACTGGACATGCACCTACACAGACATACCTTCGCAGTAGTCTAGTGGACAATGTATTTTCAAGTAAATACTGTTGCGCACGGCTTATAACCATGACAAAGAGTGCATTGACTTACCACAGCCATTACTCGAATAGAAATGGAAGTCCCTTAAGTTTTCAAGATTTAACTGCACCCGCAAAAGAATTCAAAACGGTAAACAATTTAATTTCTAGGGTGATACGGGTACTGATCGATAAACCAGAGGATTCTGTTTAGTGCAATTTGGAACGGGGTCGACCACATAACTAACACAAAAACGCGAGGGTCAAAGTACAAATGACTTGCATACGTCCAAACATATGTGAGCTGCTCCGCGAAAACCAGACATTTCCCTAAAAACACAATTGTTTACGGCTAAAAGTATCAAAAATGTGAATTTTTTTTTCCTTCCATAATTATAAACTTCTAACCTTTGTCTAGCTCTCTGCCAAGTTTCATTTTCTTAAGCGATCGTTTTCTTGGCAAGTGAGCATGTCAAAAATGGGAACTCTAAAGTTAGCCATTCTCCACGAATTTCCAATTGGAGGTCACGAACAATAAACATTTGGAAGTTACCGACTTCAAACGCGTGTTTATAAAGCTTAAGCGCACGCAAGCGGCAAATAGCTTATTTAAAGCAGAAAGTATGATTTTTCTGAAAATGCCTAAATCTCAACTTTGAATTTTTTAGGGGAACACCTGGTTTTTGCAGAGCCCCTCACATATATACAAATAAACAAACATCACCGATTTTCGATTGTGTTACCCCTGTAAGTGTCTCGCTCGCTAGGCTCGCTCACCAATAACAAGGGTGTATAACTTTGAATAATATTTTGTTTACACCTGAGAAACTTGTGCACGATCGCTCTGTTCGTTCTGTTAAGGCCTAGGAAAATTTAACTATAGTATGTCCAAGTTGAGTTGGCGCGGTTAAAACCGTTAATAACTTTTGAACGGAAGTAGCTACGCTTCCGGGGTTTGTACCATTCGAAAGCTCGTGCCGAAGCGGTCCAGATAATTCCCTTTAAAAACTTCTGAGCCGGCGGGAAAGTGCAGTTTCAAAACTCAATAGAAAAGTCTATGGGAATAAATAAAACCACACGTTTCCCGCGCTACACGCGGCGGGATTTAGTCACGCGCTCAAACTGGGCCAAACACGTGCGCAGTACCTCAGAGACAATTGTAAACAAAAAGCAGTCGTAAGTTTGGTGACTTCGTTTCTACCCTACTGCTTGACATTCTGGTTCATTTTAGGCTCAGGAATTTGTTGCTATTCAAGGCTACTTAACAAGAGCAAGCTACAATGTGAGGTACGTTTGTATCACGGGTTGCTTGTCCACTCAGATTTTCTTACCTGTTTAAATAGGGCCTATTTATTTAGAAACTCAACCAATTTACTTTGCTGACCAAGATAATAAGATATACAATTCATCATAGACTCTACATGCCACTATTTATGCTTTAGCTGTCCATTACTCCTCATGTCTATATAGGTACAGTTCTCTATGGTTATGGTGATGCTATTTACCACCCTCCAAATTCAACTGCTGCTTGTATCTGCCACAATTTCATGTCATCATAAAATTATATAATATATATATTGTACATATCATTATAAAATTATGGTAATTGTCATTTTTTTTTTTATAATTTAAAAAAAGTTGAAATTTAACAAGTAGATATAAAATATAGTAAAATCATGAATAAAATGATATGAATGATTCAGTGTGAAGGACAAAGTAATACTGGAATGCGTGTGGCCATAGCTAAAGTGTAGGTGATGTGCTGGATTCTTCACATTACTGTTGAGTACTTCAGAAATTCGTCACACCAAGAAATAAGAATAGAGTTTAAATACACGCTTAAGCACACAACAATCAGACTTACTTGAGGAGGCATTCCGCCGCGGTCCTGTGCTTCTTTCCTCTAAGCTTTGTAGCTCCAGATAACCCTCCGCAACCTTCAACCAGTTTTAGCGCACAACTAGAGGCTCGTACAAACTATAAACTACGAGTGATTAGTTATAACTGGGCATATATTGAATACAGCCGCGGAAGAAACTGCTTTAGCTTCTTTTTCATTTCAACAAGTAAACTTACGGTAATAATGCGCACCTTGGACCCGCCCTGTTTTTACTGTGGGCGTCGACGTTTTCGCGCGTTTGAGCTACTACTGTCATGTGACCTTAATTGGTCTCCGGTTTCGTCAAGTGCATTCCTCTTTAGCCACATTTGTGGTCGCGCCAACTCAACGTGGACATATTATAGTGCACAATCAATTAAATAAACTTAGACATTAATCAACTGAGGCAGGTTAAGTTGTTCTAATCACTAAATAAAATCTTGCTTCTAATAGAGTGACTTTTTTTAAAGTTTTTTTAAGTCGTGCATGTGGTATTAATTTTCAGGAAAGTAAGACACAAATGATGTGATTTGTTGTGCTGCTGTTGTTTGGACCTAACTTCTACATGTGGCAATTGTGGTGAAATAAATTCATAGAATATGAATTGGCAAACTCTGGAAGTGTTACCAGTAATGAGTGAGTTAAAAGTAGCTAATGGGCAAGTTTACAACACTGGTTGAGTTTAAGTGCTGTGGCTGCAAATTTTTTTGAATAATTGTAGATTTTTTATTAAGCTTACAAAATAGTGTATGTAATTATAAGCACCAAAGGTTTGACCATTAGCACTACTATTATAACAAAATATTTTTTTCAAAAAATTTACACGTGCTCCATTGAGCCAACGGCGCGACTAAATTAGGGTGCAAAGCGGGAAGCTGTGGTTTTTTGTACAGTTTTGTTTTTTCTACAGTTCCATAGACTTTCGCATTGAGTTTTAGAATAGCACTCTCGCACCGGTTTTGGAGTTTACTAAGGGAACATTTTGCTTCAGCGTGAGCTTCCACCAATAGTACAAACTCAGGATGCGTAGCTGCTCCCTTCGTAAGTTATTCAGGTTTTTCTTGAGGCCAACTCTACTTGGACAGAGTAAGAAGACAAACAAAAAATATTTTTGCACGTTAAGGGACTTGAATTATAATTTGAGTCCCCCTTTAATGCTTGGGAGGCCACCTGTAGCGGTGAGTGAGATAAAAAGCGTAAGGATGTAACTAAGCCAAGTGATAGAGGGGATAAAAATACCCTATATTACTTATTCCTAATTGTCAAAAAATAATATTTAGTACCTCAAGCGCCACTGAGTGGTGGGATAGTAATGATAACACTGAAAAAAAAAGCAGTCAAACTCTCAGCAATGGCCAGATTCCTTAGAACTGAGCCCTGTTTCTAATGCTGTTTCTAATGCTGTTAGTAGTTCTAAATATTGCCATACCCTTTACTCCAGACCAATTCTAAATGTTCAGCTGCTATGCTGGGACTAGTTCACAACTTTCCAGGAAGGACATAATACAAACCAACTCCTCAAGTTTTTGCTCCAAATACAAATGCTGGTCTTTTATTTGTTAGTTTATTGTAAGATTTTATATTATAAGACAATCATGATTTTAAGAATAGCAAAAAGTACTAATTAGGAATAATGATATAATAATTATATTAATAATGATATAATAATATTAATTCAGCTGTGAGAGAATAATCTCACAATTCAAATTACAAGGCTCTGTACGCTATGTAGTTAGTAAAAGTCAGTGTTAGCCTGAAAATAAGCCATATTGGCTATAGAAAACGACCAAACTAATTGAAATTAACTGAATGATCCAGCATGAGTTGGTACACATGGTTGTACATAGTATCAAATACTCAGAAAAAAATCTAAACAGTTTTTGCTGTTTTATAGAACCGAGAAAATGATTGTCACTTGGACTTTGTAATTATTGAATTTGAGGGCCAAACTCGTCACTTGTCTCCATACTTGGCTGTTGTTGGGCGATTCAATTGTATAAGCTTCAATATGTGATTTGAGTGATCAGCATGTACCATTCCACAAATATATTACGGTGCCTATGTCTTTATTAGCATGAATATATTAACGAGTTACTAACTTATTTATTAATTCTACAATTGATTTCATTGGGATTGTTATCATGATTTTATAGATATTTATAATTATGTTGTATATGACTTTTTTTTCTTTAAGAAAAGAAAAACTGAGTATGTTGACCACAGTTTTATCTAATTGTATTTCAAAGTACTTCGCAATATTGAATAAAAAGTGTCAATGCAAGTATGGATGCTTTAACCAATGAGCAGGAAACAAAGTATTTTTTTGAAATTTTAGCAGGATACATAGAACCTGCTTTAGATATATTTGCTCAGTTTTTTATAAGTCCTATTTTTGATGATGATTTCTTGGACAGAGAACTCAATGCCATTAATGAAGAACATAAAAGTAAGTTTCAGTACCCAGAGTTTAAATGGATACATTTACTAAAGCATGTCTCAAGTCGAGATCATCCATTGCATCAGTTTGCTGGAGGAGACCTAACCACCTTGAACAAGAGTGGCATAAGGGATCAATTATTACATTTTTATCACAGAAAATATTCATCAAATTTGGTAATATGAACGTTAAATTCAGTATCCACAAAATAATCTAGACATATTGGCATAGCCTGTTTTCTTCCTACATTTATTTTTTTTCTATTTTCCTTTACCCATTTGCTCTCAATCCATACCTCATCCATCCATCCTTGTCTCGTTAACCAGCCATTCTTTTTCCCTTGTGCGCCACCTCTTGACACATTGAGAACGGCTGGTACTACATCCACCCATTCATGCTTTCATCTATTCATCTGCCCCTCCATCCACCTATTCATCCATCCATCCATATAAACTAATGTTCTAATCTTACCCACATTTGTGTTATCATAATCAGTTCAAGTTAGTTACTATGCAATGTTTAATTTTTTAGATGAATTTGGTCATTAACGATACAAACCCAATACCGGAAATGGTACGAATAGTCAATCAATATTTCTCTAATATTCCAAATTTAAATATTAAGCCAATGACTTATGATAATTCTCCATTCAACAACCTCCTAGGAAAAATTATTATATACAAGAGTGAACATTCTTTACACACTTTGTCTCTAGTATGGCAGACTCCTAGCTATCTAGATTCACCTAATAATGGATTAAATAAATTTATTAAGCGTTTTTTTTTTTTTCGAGGAAAAGGTAGCATACACAAACATTTCTGGCTATCCAAAGTACAAATCCTATTGACAAAGGAAGGTTTAGAACGCCTCACTGAAGTTGTAAAAGTTGTTTTTGACTTCATGCAGACTTTAATATCCATGTCAGAGGAACAATTTTATTTCCAATGGAGAACATATAATGACATTCGTCAGATACAGTTTGATAACTACAATCAAGTGTCAGCATTAGATTATGCTATGTAAGTGTGGTAGTGTAATATTAGCTACATAGAGTAGGTGCCAAAAAAACTTCCAGATTTGTTCCGTAGAACGGCCGTTTCATGATGAAAAAAATAGGGGTACACTGTTTGGTAAAATATAGTGTTTAGTTCAACCACGTTACCATTTTAATCTTTACCCGTTTGCCTATGCCTCGGTCTAAGAATAAAAAATCGTTTATCCGATAAAATGTTACAATTTTTCATATACAGGCTCTATTTTGAGGTGGTTACATTTGGGTACAAAAAAATGAAACCATATTATGTCAGCCATTGTTTTGCAAAGAATCGTTACTTTGACCACCGCACAGTATCAATGTTTAGGACCATCGAAGTTGCAGTTAGAGTTAGGTACTATGGCCCCTTAGGAAGTAGACATTGGACTATGGGTGAAACAAGGGTCAAAACAGTCAGGTCTCCCAATCATTTATAGGAGACTCAGTTGAGAGCTTGAACTAATGTCAAATTCTTGTGTGGAAACAAGTTCATATCATGCCTATATGCTGCCTAATTAACCACATCTTAATTCATTTGCATCCTTTACATCTTGCTGCATCATATAGCAGTGTTTCATTAATTACTAATGACTGAGATTTATAAAGAACTATGAATGATTCAGTCATTCTCGGCTGAAATAATTATAATAATCTCATTACCCTTGGGAGTGTACCTGCCAAGGTTTCCTGGGACAACGAAGAGATCACCAAAGGAGTCACAATAGGGTTCATTTAGTTAAGTCCCTGATAGTCTTGCAGGTGCTCAACCTACTATGGCTCAGTCAGGCACCCTAAATCTATCCAATTCTCTGTGATATTCCCGCTCTTAGTATCTGGTACTATTCTATTGATGTCAAGCACCCTAGCTCCCAATTTTCTGTGTCATTCCCGTTCTTAGTATCTAGTGCTACTCAATCGACAGTCAGTCAGGCACCCTGGCTCATCCCAATGTACCATACAATTCAGGGCTTTATGGAAGGTTGGTTCTTCAAGCCTAGTCTATTGTTAGTAAGGTACCCTGGTGTATTCCAGCCCCCCATGCATTCCAGCCAATAAGATATTGTGGCGAGTCAGCTAACACACACTTATCATCTATAAACTCATTCTTCGTTACACCGTTACGCCATTACTCACTTTCACGTGTATGGTGCGTTATTAAGAATCATAAATTTTCTCAGCTTGTGAACCTCAATAGTGTGTGGTAGCTAAAATAGTCAATAGCTAGTGATGGCTGCAGTTGTTATCCAACGTTGGTGACCTCAACGGCTCGACATTCCTGGACCTCTTAAAACTTTGTAGTGACTCCACTTCTTCACTATGGCTGACGAAGATGCTTCGCCTGGCGACCGCTCGCCTTCAGTTGTGGAGGCGGCCATTTGTTTGATTAACGTACGTGATCCATACGTAACGCTGAAGGATACGTTAATCAAACAAATGGCCGCCTCCGAGCAGCGACGTTTTCGAGCCATCCCGCAGTTCTTATCAAATAATTCTTCTGATTGGTCACCCTAGCCCTAGCCTTAGCCCTCGCGCGGCGCTATAATTGGTCACATGATTTGATTAACCAATGAAATGAGTCTTTTGGAGATGATGCCCACAAGTGTGTGTCCCCTTGCAGTTACCCAAACGAGTTAGCCAGGTGCTAGCGGTGACAGGCTTCCCTGGCTCTTCTACACATTGTTGCCTACTACACATTCATGATTCTTCAAACAAACTAACATTATTGGTGGACACTGGCACTGCAATTAGTGTACTCCCTCCTTCTCTTGCTGACAGATGTCACCCTCAGGCACTCTCTTCCTTGGATTTTCGTGATTGCAGATGTTAACAAGCCATTGCTTGGAGCTGACTTCCTACACCACTTTCATCTCTCTGTCGACCTCAACAGCAGGAAGCTAGTGGACAACACCACTCACCTTTCTATTTCTGGTGTGTTGGCACCCTCCTTGTCCCTCAAGCCTTCCTTACCTCCACTGCCTCACTCTCCGAACAACTATTCCCGGCTCTTGACTGAATACCCTCAGCTCACTCAGACACACAGTTACCTCAATCAGCCTCCAAAGCATTCTGTCACTCACACGATTGCTACAAATGAGTCGCTTCTAAAGCAAGATGCCTTGCCCCTGAGAGACTCAACATGGTGAAGAGGGAATTTCAGCACATGCTGGACTTGGGGATTATTCGCCCTTCCAAGAGCCCTTGGTCTTCCCCACTCCACATGGTCCCTAAAAAATCTGGCAACTGGCGACCCTGTGGGGACTATAGACGCCTCAACAATGCTACTGTGCCAGACAGGTACCCTATTCCCCATTTCATTACTACTCATCTCTTCAAGGCGCTACAATTTTTTCTAAGCTTGATTTGGTGTGGGCGTTCCAACAGATCTCGATTGCGGAACCTGATATACCCAAGACTGCCATCACTACTCTTTTCGGGCTCTATGAGTTAACTAGGATGCCATTCGGCTTAAAGAATGCTGCCCAAACCTTTCAAAGGTTCATGGATGACGTGCCTCGGGGTTTGCAGTTCAGCTATGATTATGTGGATGACCTTCTCATTGCCAGCAATACTCCAGCGGAACATCTCGATCACCTCCGTCAAGTTTTTAATGTCTCAGCAACTATGGTGTTATCGTCAATGCCCAAAAGAGTGTCCTGGGCACCAGTAGTCTTACCTTCCTGGGACATGTTGTTGACTGCGATGGTATTCACACTCCACCCGAGAGAGTGCAGGCAATCCACGACTTCCCCAGGCCGACTACACAGAGAAAGCTGCGGAAATATCTCGGACTCATCAACTTCTATCGAAAGTTCATTCCTAACTCTGCGGAGTTACTACTGCCTCTCACGAATCAGCTCTCTGGCAAGTCGTCCCCGAACGCCCCAATCACTTGGTCTGAGGATGTTGAGTCTGCCTTTCAGAAGAGCAAAGAGAGCTTGGCGCAGGCTACGTTGCTTCACCATCCACACCACGATGCTCCTACTTTCTGATCATGCCGTCGGAGCAGTCTTGCAACAATTTAGTGATGGTTCCTGGTCTCCAATTGCTTATTTCTCCAAGAAGCTCCAGCCTGCACAAACTAGGTGTAGTACCTTTGATTGGGAACTCTTGGCTGTGTACTTGGCCATCAAGCACTTTCGGCACTTTGTGGAAGGCAGAGAATTTCACATGCTAACCGACCATCGTCCTCTCACCTTTTCTCTGCAAGCCCACCACAACCAGCACTCACCCAGGCAGGCTGGACCCTTGGATTTCGTGGCACAGTTCACCACAGACATACCGTCACATCAACGGTGCAGACAATGCTCCAGCCAACACTCTCTCCAGAATGGATCTCAATTCTGTCATACCGGAGAACCTCAAAGGCATCAACTTTGGAGACATGGCTCAGCACCAAGCCTCTCACCAAGAGCTTCAGGAGATGTTTAACAACTCTGATACCAAGCTCAAACTTGAGAAAGTGCCACTCAACCCTTCTACCACCACCCTCCTCTGTGACGTCTCCATGGGTGCCTACAGACCCATTGTGCCGGCGTGTATGCGCCGTTTGGTGTTCGATACGCTACATTCAATGTCACATCTTGGAATCAATGCAACTCGACAATCCATTACGTCTCGTTTCGTGTGGCCACATGTCAATCATGATGTTGGTCAGTGGAGCAAGGAATATTTGCACTGTCAGCATAATAAGATCACTCGCTACACTTCAACTTCTCCCTCTCCAATAGCGCCAGCAAGTGCTTGTTTTGACTCCATCCATCTGGATTTGGTTGGACCCTTGCCAGTCTCCAATGGCTACACATATAATTCTGACAGTGATCGACAGGTTCACACGCTGGCCAGAAGCATTCCCACTCGTAGATATTCGGGCTGAGACCTTTGCACGCATATTTTTGCAAGGCTGGATTGCGTGATTCGGCATGCCTACCACAGTAACTACAGATCAAGGAAGCCAGTTCCAATCGCAACTTTGGAGCGACCTCATGACTGCACTTGGATCTCATCGTCTGAGAACCACTGCCTATCACCCACAATCTAATGGGCAGATCGAGCGCTTCCACCACCATTTGAAGAGTGCTCTTAACTGTCACCAGCCCCAAACTGGATAGACTATGAAGCACTACCATTAGTGTTGCTGGGGATCCGGTCCACTATCAAAGAGGACAGCAAGTGCACTGCAGCTGAGATGGTCTATGGCAGTCACCTTCGTGTTCCAGGAGAATTTGTCTCTCCACATCCTACTGACCATACAGTCACCGACCCGTCTACCTTTGCCGGACAACTCTGTGCAACTATGACCTCCCTAAGCCTACTCACAAGTTGACGTCTTCCTGCAACCTGTTCACATGTACCCACGACTCTTGGTTCCTGCACTCATGTCTTCATACGTCATGACTCTGTGAAGAAGCCATTACAGTCTCCTTACGATGGACCATTCCGTGTAATCCGCAGGACTCCCAAATACTACCATTTAGAGATGCATGGGAAATCTGACACGGTATCAATCGACAAGCTGAAACCTGCTCACGTAAATTAGAGCACGTCCAAGTCTCAGACAGTTTCTGATGCCTCCACTACATCTACTCATCAGCCTTCTTCAGCACCTGCTGCTCAAGAAACTTCTTCGACTACATGCATCATCTGCTTCGCAACAGATGCTCCTCCATCATCAACTCAAGCAACTTCGTCACCAGAGCCACCTGCCCAACCAGCTGCATCATCTGCCCCACCTGTTTCTACCAGATCTGGTCGGCGAGTTCGCTTCTCTCGACATCTCCTAGATTAACATTGTCACTGGCAGGGGAGTAATGTGGCAAGTCAGCAAACACAAACTTGTCATCTATAAACTCATTCTTCATTGCATCATTACCAATTATGTCACCATTACATCATTACACATTTTCACGTGTATGGTGCATTATTAAGAATTATTAATTTTCTCAACTTGTGGACCTCAATAGTTTGTGCTGGCTAAAATAGTCAATAGCTAGTGAAAGCTGCAGTTGTTATCCAACAATATGCTACACCCTCTCTAGTATCAGTTAGGCACTGCGACCCACAATCATTAGTCCACACAGTATGATACAGCGCCGCTCTGAATAGGTCAAACACTCTGGCTTGTGTGCAGATGCTGTAGGCCGTCAGCTACCGCTATCAAGGTGGTGATTACACGATAACATTCCGGGCAGCCCGAGTATACAGCCGAGCGTTAAGCATAGTAATCATTTGTTTCCTGTGTATGATGCAGGGACCCTGCTAGCCTTAGTGCCAATACTCAGTGCCAGTCATACTGGCCATACTGGGTTAGTGACTGCTGCGCTGACAGGGAAAACCATCAGAAACTATGGAAGTGGCAAACCCAACAGTACTGTCAAGCACAGAACAGGTACAGCTGGTAGCACCAGGTCCGTACAATCCAGCCACAGTCATTCCGATGAAGATAGTCAAGAAAACTATTGACTTGGAATTCATAAGTATGGCAGAAATTATAGCTGATGCAGACATTTGTGGGATGTTTTTTATCAGACTCCCATTATGTGTTTGATTTTGGTCTTGTAGTAGTTGTATGCGACTTACATTTGTTATCAAGTCTGGTGATGAGTGCCGAATATTGTTGGTGACAAGGGAATGTGGTAGTCTAAGGTTAGAGTTAATTAAGGTAAACACAAAAGATTAAGGGGGAGGGGTAGTAAGCCAGTCCAAGTTGAGTGTGGTTTAGATTAAGCACACCAATCAGCAGGGTATCCATGAGGGGAAAACACCAAGCAGGTGGTTGGGAAGCACTCAGCTTGGGCAGACTTGAGGTTCTATTAAGTAAGGTGTGATGGCTGTCAAGTCACCTGTAAAATACTTATGTTCGCATCACCTGTCCAATTGCATGCTAGTTCATCCTGTATAGACATAGTCTCGCAGGGCCAGACCCTTTACCAAATGCAAAGCGAGGAAAGGCATGACTAAGTGAGGAGGGTGTGCTATACCATACCCATGAATTCTGGGGGAAATGTGGTGTTAATCATGACACCAAATTACCACAAAACGCAAATTAGAAGCATTGCACTTATTGCTCTGCTCTCACAGTTCGCTCCTATCTTGGAGAATGAAGTTGAAAAGAAGTTTGGAGTGACCTTGGATGAGACACAGTTACTTGTGTAGGCTTGTAAATTGACATTTTTGAAGATGTCACAACTTCGTCTGAAGATAGCAGAATTGTAATATTCTTCTCTTCTTCGCCTGACCACAATATAAGTCACTTTCGCATAAACAATAATTCACCATAGTTAAACAGAGCCAGTTAAACAGTCTGGCCCTGCAACACTAGTATTGACACACGTTGGAGTACTTTACCTTGACTTCAGTAGGTCAGCACTGGAGCACCAGTGCCATACAATTATGCCACACCTGAAGCTGACAGCTTGGGAAGAGATATTATCTTGGCATCCAGATAGGGCCTATGTTCAATATATCTGCTGGGGTATTCGCCTGGAGCTCAGAATCAGTTTTTGGGCTAGTTTGATGCAGCCAAGGCTAATGTGGAATCAGCAAGTCACCACCCAGAAATTATATCGGAAACTTGCACTAGGAGTAAAGCTCAGGTCGCATGTTACCATTCCCAGTGACCACACAAGATACTTATTACAGGTTCGCAGTCATACCCAAGGGCCACCAATACTGTGTAGTTTCGTCTCATCACTGACTTATCATTTCCGCCAGGTCAGAGTATCAATGATGGCATTGACCCTGAGTTGTGCTCATTGGTAAACAACACCGTAGATGATGTGGCCTCACGGATAATGCTGATTGGCTCTGGTGCCCTAATGGCAAGGTGGACATAGAGGCTGCCTATCGTTTAGCGCCTGTATATCTTCAGGACAGAATCCTACAAGGAATGCAATGGGAGAGCATGATATATGTCGACCCTATGTTACCATTCAGGCTACAATCATCTTTATGCCATTGCAGATGCCCTGCATTGGCTTCTAGCGATGTCAGGAGTGAAGCACCTGTTTCACTACTTTGATGGCTATATAATCGTCGCCCAGCCTCAGTCAACAGCATTGCAAGTCCCAGCTGAGTATCCTCATGTCTGAGTACTCGAAGTTGGGAGTGCCCATTGCCGGCCATAAAACAGAAGGACCTACTACCAATTCTGATGAATGGAGTGATAACAAGGTAGCAAGGAGCTAGAATCTCTCATTGACCACCTGTACAGACCACTTGCACTTAAGGATCGGAATGCTGATTGGTTGTGTGACGTCACGCATGGATGCTCGGATGCCATGAAGATTGTATTAAAGGCTATGGAGACTGTCCACTTCGGAGTTTGAAACTCCCGCCATTTGCGTACTATTTAGTGTTTTATTGTTTGTATAAAAATCAATAAAAAGTGGAATTAAAACTGTAGTTTGTGAGACAAGTTTGGTAGCTTTATGGCGAGTAGTTCACAAGTTATGAGCATTTCATTATTTTGAATATCTTCTACATGAAAATGATGTTTTTTGAAGGTTCTTTATTTAGTCTTGAATTTTCACTTTCAAGCATTTCAATGCGAACCAATTGAGCCATATCTATACCTCCAGATGATTTAGGAGTTACCTCCTCACTATAAGATGTTCCCGGCTCATCAGATGTGGTAGATGTTGTAGGTGGTTGCTCTAATGGAAAAGGAGTAAGAGATCTGCTGGCCCCAGAACTAGTAGATGGAGTCAAACTATGTTCCCTGATTTTAACCGCTCTTTCTGTAGCACGTTCTGCTCTAGCTCCAGGCTTGGCAAGAGATGAAAATCTTCTACCTATAATACACAAAACAGAATGAGACCTTTCACATCTATTCACTTGATCCCCCACTATAATATCATTCTGCATGAATAGATTTATTTAATTTATAGTAGGTTTCTCATGGCTGCATGCAAACACCCCCCCCCTTCCCCTAGTCTCGCGGGCCAGACCCTTTACCCGATATGAAGAGAAAGAAAGGGTCTGGTCAAGTTCACGTATGCGTTTGGTCTCGCCGGTCCTGGAATTTCTCGGACCGGTAATTGGTTTTAAGTGACAGTGACCTCACTATATAAACAGAGACGTTCGCGCGCAAATTTAGCTTGGTTTCTATGGAACTGTAGGAATGAATTGCTGCTTATGCCAGAAACGTCTTGCAACGGACAAAAGAAAGAGAAGAAAGCTACATGGTCCTAGCTAAGAAGAACTGCAGAAGCTGTCTAGTGTGTCTCTAGAAAGTTTAGAAACGCTCAGTGATAGGGATGCATACTTATGCAGCACTTGTGAATTTCAGTTAAAATCAATTATTAATCTTAATGAGAAACTATCAGAACACAATAACGAAGTCAGAAGCATGCTATCAAAACTACAGTCTGTTTCTGGAACACCAATGGAAGCACAAAGGAAAAGACATCTACCAGATTCTAGCAGTAGTGAGCCAGCTTCCAAGCAGCTTTGTATGGCAGCTTCTCAAGTTTCTATTCTGGATGAAGATTCTGCAAGATTAACCCCTCAGTCTCAATCATCCAGTAGCTGTCAGCCAGGAGATCATGCTTCCCCAGATGTTCAGGTAATTTCAACGAGTCTGGATAATTTAATGCCCTAACGAAACTTGCTATTATATTTTAACTACTGTGGGCTAAATGAAGTTCAGAATGTTTGGTGGACATTTGAATTTCACTCTATCTATTTATAAATGTGGGAGTCTATGAAGTCAAACATTTCTATTATGTTAGATTGTCATTTATAAAAAAAAAACTGCCTTTTCTTGTCTCCATCTCATTAATTTTTGAAGTACATATCCCCTCATGTCATATTAAAATACTTATTATAAATCAGGTCAGTGTTTTCTATCAAACTGGAAGAAAAAAGGTGATTAATGTGAAGACACCGACTCGCAAGCGAGGCATCCAGAGACTTGCTCGGCGAAATTACAAATCACTGGCATCAACAATGTTTACCTCTGCGGAATTCACAAAATCAGCTATGGTGAAATTAACATGCAGAATTCGTGACGAGATGCAGAAGATGAGCTCTGACGTACATGATTCCATCCTAAGGGACAGAATAGAGGCTGTAAAGCAGTTTAGTTGGGAGACAGTTTATCTTGAGTATTGTTAGATGATTCCAACACTCATTTTCTTCTTGGAAAGTTTCATCCCAAACCTAAAAAGCAAAAAAATATTCATATGCTTTGTGGCTTCATTACTATTGAAGTGCAGACATCAAAGGATGGGTCTAGTACAACGTGCCATTTCTGTAATGCTTTATGGAAATGGATCAACTAAACAGGTTAGTTTCTAAAAAAAATTATATAGCAGGAATTGCTATTCTAGAAAAACAACAACAAACTAACAGAGGCCCATACTTGACCCTTTCCTACCTTTTTTTTTTTTTTTTTTTTTGTTATTCTTTAATTATTGTCATTCCTATTTTTCATTTCAATGGTGTCTGTGCAGTAAATGAAATCAGGCATTTCATGTATCCTAGTGCAAATTATTGATATCTTGCTTCATTTAATTAATGTGTTGACTTAAAAAAAACTTTAGATTGAATTCATATACACTGGCTAATGACAATGTGGGTGGACCTCATACACAACCTTGTTGTGCTGTTTTTGTATGTGTGTTTACATGTGTGTGATCTGTATGTGATGTGTGTGTATAAGTATGGTGTGCATAATGTGTGGTATGTGTGTATGTGTGTGCGATATGTGAACCAGTAAAGTGTGGGTTACAATATGTAAAGAGGTAGAGTTTTGTGATGACAGTGTTCAGATGTCCCAATACAATGTGCACAGTGCATTATTCCAAGGGACCCAGTTATTGTTTTTTTATTGTTATTTTGCTCATTAGTAACTACTCCAGGAAATGTTTGGACAAACCCAATAAAGTCCCACCCCTTTCTTCCTGTGTATGAATTTGCTATTCCATTGTATTGGTTTTACATTAAATTTCGGGGAAGGGGGAGGGTGAAGGGAGGGGACTGAGTCTCATATTAGATTCTCTTTACTTTGCCAATTTTAGTATGATGGAGGTTCTAGGGGTGTGTGCAAAAAAGTTGTTGTTTAGCATATATCTGATTTATAAGCCAACTTACTATTGATCTTCTAATTAGCTCTGCTTTACTTCCCCTAATCTGAGCTAGGGTGGCCATAAATAGGTGTGATAGTTTGTTAATAGAAAGCTTGAAAGTGCCCTTTGACTGTAAGGCAAGGGAAAGCCTTCCCTTTTGCATTCAGAGCTAATTAAGTACAAATCAGCTATGAATTGCCTGCTATAGCCCTGTTTGAATAGGAGTTACATTCAAAACTGAAACCCTAGCTTGGTATTTTAAGTTTCAATGAGCCCTTGCAAGTGATTTGTGGGTCACCTTATTTCTGATTAGATAAATATGAAACTAATAAAAATAATACAGCATCAAAAGGTAAACTTGCTTTTTCTATGTGTGTATGTATTGTTGTTTATGTTTTTGGTGCTTTAAAAATAATGTTGATTTATATTTAAAAGGACATTTTAACTTTGAATTGCATATTCCTGGCTTGTTAAACAAATTAGTTAGTGTAAGGTTTTTGTGGTCTGGTATTTGTCAAAATATCCTCATCAAAACTTCAACATTAGGAGTGTATGAGAAGAAATAGCTAATATTGTATTATTACACATATAGGTATATAACAATCTCCAACCACTCCATGTGTGCCTGTCTTATCAAGGAACTTTGAACTTAGTGGAAACACTGAGTCAGGACCATGACATTGGGATTCAGATTTGGTCAGATGATCTAAAAAATAAAATCTTGATTCCTAACTCACAGGTATCCCAGTAAACCAAATTAATTATGTCCATAATAATATTTACTTCTATGTTTCTCACAGGTGCAATCTAGTCCACAGCAGCCACTACTGTATCACCAACGACTATTTAATCCATTGCCACAGTCTTCAGATGAAGATAGCAAGTATGAGTCGTTAACCTTCAGTCCATTGTCCACCTCATCCCATATCAGTGGTTGCATTAGCCAAAGCGAAGATAGTCAAAGTATACCTTCGTCTGACACCTCTGGGTCCTCAACTGTTTATGCACTGGAGCTACAGCAGTCAGCTACTGATGACCAACAAGAAGAATTCTTCTTGGGCACTAATTATTATGGATACAAGCTAGTTGGAGACAATGTAGACAAAACGGTGAGACCTTCTTTTCAACGAGATGAGCACAGAAGTCTTTCTTTGCATCATTTTCATGCATATGGAGTCAAGGATAGAATTCCTACTGCTTCTTTGTCAGATGCAACACCAGCTTCTTCCACTCCGGATCCTTATAAGCTGCTTCCATCTCCAGAAGATATTGACTGCTTGAAGGAAGAAATGTCTATACTTCTGTCAAGGTATATATATATATATATATTATATATTATATTATGTTTCAATAAGATGTGAATATTAATTGAAGGATCATTGTTCAACATATGAGCGATTTCAAAGACTAGGCTAAGCAAGTTGTTATGCATATCCCCAACAGATATTCAAAGGAAATGGCCACAAAAAGTGAAGTGGTGAGTACTGATTAACCAATAAATGAGTGTCTGTTTCAATCAAAAGGCACGTGGTTATGGTTGTTACAATGTAAGCTATCATCTTGCAGATACCAATGGGAGTTTTACTTCATAATGAAAACAAACTCGATGAAATGAGTAAAATTTTGGATCATCTCATGAAATTTGTTCCAACTTTGCCGAAAGAGGGTGAAATTAGTCTTCCAGATGCAAGCAAAGTTACTTTTGATGACACCCGGTTCTTCTTTAAAATATTACTTGGAGGTGATCAGCTCACTGCTGCCAGGGTACGAGGAACACAGGCTCTTAGAGTAACTCAAGACAAAGCATGTGACCGTTTACATGGTTTAATTCCAGTTGTGGAGGACTGGCATTCACGAATGGCTCTTGTAGATGTAAGTGATTTATTGCAGTTCGTTTTTTTTGTCATTGTTAATATCATAATAATTGATTAATAATGCATTGTTCAGGTTATATGGAAACGGCTCTTTTCACCAAAATCAGCTAAGGAGAAGTGCACCATGTACCATTTGCGAAACCTTATTCATCGCACATCAGTACCCTCTGACCCCACAACTAATATGAATTCTGCAGAAGACTTTCTTTTGCTACTTTTGCATGCGCATACTGTGGCTGCTGCTAACGTAATACTGTCCTATTACCCAACTGACAATTCTGTTGAACTTGCGAGACGTATAGTAGTTAACTTTGTAACTATACCCGACTTCAAAAAATCCAAGGGACACGACTCTGACAATTGCAGCTCAATGGATCGAAGTTCAGAAATAAGAACACAATGTGAAGATGGTGTACATTGCTATGGAATTGAGTTTCTGTCTCTTTCATTAATTTGGCATGGGTTTCATGATTCGATTAGAGAAGGTGATGGTGATAGAATACTTCGTTACTGGAAATTTTTGTTAGTAATCTTTAAATCTTCAAATAAACGAAACTATGCTAAAGAAGCAGTCAACTTATTGTTGCAATACTACTACCTGTTTTCAGATCGCCAGCGAGAGCAACTACTGTGGAGTAGGTGTATTAACACAAGAGGATATCAAGGTGCCAATATACCATGTGACCTTCATATGGAGCACTTAAATAGAAGATTAAAAATATGTATCAGAAATTTAGGGGCCAACATTCAACAGAGCTCTATTGTGAGAGCCGGAAAATGTGTAGCAGCAGTCCATAGTGTGTGTGATGAATTCGAGAAACAAACTTCATCCCATTCCTACTCTATGCATCACCCCATTCCTGAATTTGGAAAAGATTTAGCTGCTGTAATAAAGGCATTGGATGAAGAGAGTGTATTTATCCCAACACGCAAGAGACAACATGCTTCATTTAACATTAAGTGCGGACTGATGGAGATATTTACGACAGATCAGCTGCGTACCAAGATAGAGAAAACTATTTCACGTATTTACAAGAAATAACTATTCATTGTTTAAAGTTTACATTTATCACATGAACATAATTTAGCACATATATCACAACATTTACAATTAGTTATACACATATCCCTTTCACAATAACACAAAAAAAAATTTAAAAATAAGTTTTCTTCTGCAAATATTCGAGTTTGATACATAGTTTTTCATTATTTTTGTACAATTTTTAGAAACTTTCCCTTCATACAAAATAGCTTCAGCATACCCTCCATCCCTACCAGCTCTCCCTGTTTCTTGTACATATTCTTCTATTGTGCTGGGCACACCCCAATGCATAATGGTGCGAATATCTGGGCAATCAATTCCTAATCCAAACCCTGAGGTCGCAATAACAAGTTGTAAAGTGTTCTCCTTAGAAGAAAAAGCAGACAATATTTGCTCCTTCTTCTCCGCTGTAAGAACACTGCTAAACATCTCTATCCGTCTGTACTGAGACAAGTTGGGATAATTACGTGGGGATGTAATGTCACCACCTAGCTTGTATTCCAGTTGGGAATAGAGGTCAGAACAGTCTCTATACTTTTGCACAAACAATACTGTTTTAAGAAAACTTGTACTGCATAAATTTCTACATAAAATATCACTCAGTTCATCAAGGGTAACTGCAGGATGAATTGCATACATTATGTTTCCTCGATCTGGAGGCAGTGTAATCAGAACTGGATTCGTCATAGACAACTGTTGTAATGCACATTTGTATGTTTCTGTTGTGGCTGTTGCTGTCAGAGCCATTACATTAACATCACTTGGAATCAAGCTCCTGAGCTCACCTAAAACAGAAAATGCTTTTCTGAATTGGTCTCCCCACAGTTTAATACAATGCGCTTCATCAACAACAAGAGCAACTAGTTTTTCTTTAAATGTTTTTAAAAGAAGCATATTTCTAAAAATAGAATTTTCTACTATATTTTCTGGAGTGATAAATATTAGCTGTACTTTCCCATTCAATACTCTCATTATCACTTCCTTGTCAGTTTGTGCTTCACCAACAAATTCAGTAGATAGTCCATATCCAGCAAACTTAGCTTGTTGGTCCATCATAAGGGCAGTTAGTGGACTAATACAAACCACAATATTTCCAGTTGAGCCTGCAAATATTATATACATAATTTGTATAGATTCTTTATTAATATGTACATGTATATGGTACCTTTTATCTTGTCAAACACACTAGGAAGAATAGTGTAGCATATGGACTTTCCATAGCCTGTTGGTAATGACACAAATGTATCCCGACCACTAACGAACGAAATGATTGCTTCCAACTGTTTCTCCTTCAATGTAAGTCCGAATACTCGAGCACTCTCCGCCACCGCTGCAGTTACATCCATGTCGACAGTAATTTCAGCGCGCTAAAATCACCTGAACCATGATTACCGCGTAATCAAAGCTATATGACCGCAGTGGTTAAACTTGTGCTGACAGTGCAAGACCAAACGCATACGTGAACTTGACCAGACCCTTTCTTTCTCTTCATATCGGGTAAAGGGTCTGGCCCGCGAGACTACCCCCCCCCCCCCCCCCCACCCCCCCCCCATGCTCATAGTTTTTTTTGTTGTTGTTGATTTGCTATTAAGCTATAACAATGGAGCTATAGTTAGTGAAACAGGTGCAGCAAGAAGGAACCAACAATAAAAATATTACTTACCTATATTTACACTTGGTCAATTCTTAACAGGAAAATGTCTGGAACAAACTCTTGTGCTGGGTTTTAGGTCACTTTCTTGCAAATGCAAACCTCCAGCCACTTACTTCTTGTGTCAGGGTTTCTAGGTAACCTGTGGAAAGATAATCCTGGGTCCTTAGACTGACTGTTTCCACAGACTCGACACCACTGACCCAGCATCCCCAGCTAAAACCAACTATAACTCACCAACCGCACGTCTTCTCGTACCAAAACCAACAGATTTCTTTAGACTTTTCAACGACTATCGCTTAAATAGATTGGACGCTCCCATTCTTCATTGAAATTAATTCAGCGAGCGAGCGAAGCGAGCGAAGCTGACTCTCAGTCGTGTTCAATTGAGATTTCAGATATATATAGGTATGTATGCGTACGTCAAAAATGTTTGCCCGCGCTTCTAATTACGTAAGTTAGGTAAAGCGCTCACAGTTCCAGTATTTTTCAATTAACGAGCGCGGAGAATCCTGCTGCACTGCCTCACGCAACTTTGTTTCAACCAAAAAGTTTATACCGGTAGCTCCCATGATTTTAAGCAATCAACCTACTAAAAATTTTCAAGCAAGCTGAATTTCTGCAGTTTATTCTCCCAGCCATTGGCATTCAATGTGTTTCATTGTTTGATACACATTACGATCATTGACACAAATGCTCTAGCTAGAATAGGAGAAGTTTAGCCATATTTTCATGAAATGATCAAACAGCCACCAGGCTCCAATATTTACTGACTCCATTCCTTTTTTCCTGTAAAAATATTATTTGTGACCACACCTAGCATGAAGGTTGGTAGACTAGCTGCTAAACCAGAGAAGAGGCTACAATGCATGTGTAACTGTGATATCAAACTTGTCACCTCCTAAACTATTCTTCATACTAACACATACACATCCCCACATCTTTTATATCACCCCTTACCCGTTCCCTTAATTGTATTCATTCTTGGAGTGTGCGTTATTAAGAATAAAGTTTGCTCTTTGGGAAAGACACGCTTACAGTGGAGGTCCCGCCGAGACCCTCTCTAATCGACCGTGTCCAGTGTTCTGGGTGTGTTTAATAGCGAGCTAAAAGGAGAGGAGTGCGTCCTTTTAGGCTAGCTAGTATTTTAGTAAGTGGTGGCAAGACTGTCTAACACCACGCGTGTAGTTAGCGGTTAGTCGACAGGCTTCAAGTTGGAGAGACTTAAACGTCATTCGTCGAGTGATGGACGTAGTGAACAGTGAGCGAATACCGCCGACTCGAGTTCGGTCGGGATCCAGTGAGGCGTCTGGATCGGGTATAGAAGAGGAAGTGCCAGAAGGGCGTGCACTTCCATTGACCTCGTCGAGGGTCACTTTATTGTGTTTACGTCGTATTGCTCAGGCACTTTCGCTGCCTGGAAGGGGGACGAAGACGGAGTTGTTGACTGCTATTGAAGGAAGAATTGGACAGGAGCATGAAGTTCGAAATGTACAGGTCATCATACAAGAGAGGGAATCAGGAGAATCGTTATTTTTGGTCGATAATCGAGGTGTGTTTTTGGAAGTAACAGAGGTGTCAAGAGAGCAAGCTAGAGATTCAATAAGTGAGCAAAGTGAGTCCATTGAGAGTCTGAAACAAAAAAATGAAGAGCTTTTGAAAGCTGTGCAGGAAGCCCAGGAGAGGCAAGAGGAGCAAGAAGTAACTATAACACTGCTTCAAGGAGATGTGGATCGTTTGACTGCTGAGGCGGAAGTAGTTACGGAAGTGGAGAGTCTACGTAACCAGCTCAAGAAGGAAAAAGACAAAGCAAAGAAGTTGTGGTCCTTGAGTTGCAAGCGAGCTAATGAACAAGAGGAAGTGATTGTTGCCCAGGAGTTGGAGATTGAGGATTTGAAGTCGAGATTGGGTGAAGTTACCAGTCGAGCAGGAGTGAGCAGTCCAGTTGATAGTAGTCAAGATGATTGTGATAGTAGTCATCATTCAAGTAGTGAGTCTCAGAGTAGCCATAGCATATGTAGGGCAAGAAAAGGGCGAGCGCCGCCAATTGATTCCTACACTGGAGAGGATCCAGAGGTCAGATTTGATGATTGGCTTCCATCTCTAATTAGAGCGGCCAAATGGAATGACTGGACAGAGACAGAGCAGCTGATTCAGCTTGCAGGGCACCTTCGTGGTCGTGCTCTACAGGAGTGGAATCTCATGGAGGAAGGTGACCGAACCTCTTGGGATAAGTGTCTGACAGTCCTACAAGAGAGATTAGACCAAGGTACCAAAGTTCTCGCAACACAGGATTTCAGGCATACAGTACAAGAAGAAATGGAGTGAGTTGCTGATTTTATCCGTCGTCTTGAGAGAGTGTTTCACATTGCGTATGGTCGTGATGGTATGTCCAAGGAAACCCGACAATCTTTTCTCTATGGCCAGTTACAAGAGGGGTTGAGACATGATCTGATGCAGAGTGCTGCAGTTTCTGGAGCTCTGACGTATACTGAATTAGTAATGGCAGCCAAAAATGAGGAGCAACGACAAGCAGAGCTGAAAAAAAGAAGCAACTACAGGTCTGGGCTTAGACCTAGGGTAACTAAGGAAGTAGGTGGGAGCAAGTCACCTAGAGCTTTCAATACTGAGGGAAGCAGACCCAAGGTAGATGTCACCAAAGTACCAGATGCTGGAGATAGATGGAAATGCTACAACTGTGGCAAGCCAGGGCACATTGCTAAATATTGTCGCAACAAGAAGTCAGAAAGCAGAGGTGGAACAAGAAGAAGCTCTAGTGGTAATCCTAATGCACGGCAAGTCCAAGCACCAACCAAATCAGACCAAGGGAAAGAAACCTTCCAGAGTCATAATGTACCTCAGTCAAAGAATACAGATCCACCGGAAGAACTTCTATCCTGCCTTTTCTCATCTGATGAAGAGGGTAGTGTGAACCTAGTGCGTGTAAAGGACGAAGGAAGTCACTCTCGGTTGGCTAAGGTACTTATTCAGGGCTTCTCTGCTGAAGGCATCATTGATAGTGGCGCTGACATCACTATCATGAATGGCGATATGCTCAAGAAGATTTCCACTGCAGTGCGTCTGAAGAAGAAGGATCTAAGGCCAGCTGACAAGTCACCTCGTGCCTACAATCGACAACCTTTTACTCTTGATGGTCGAATGGATTTAGAAATTGCTTTTGGTGAGCGAGCAATGACTACACCTGTATACATCAAAATGAAGGCACATGATCCACTTTTGCTATCAGAAGGCGTTTGTCGTCAGTTGGGAATCATTACTTACCATCCAGAGGTGGTGTGCAAAAATGATGATGAACCCTCAAAAGAAGTAGCAGTACCTATGGTCAAGGTTCAACTGTTACAGAGTACTAAGATTTTGCCACGGCAGAGTGTGCAAGTGACGGCAAGGATTGAGGAAGTGGCACAAGGGACCTGGCTCTTAAAACCTGATGATGAATTGATGTCTACTGGCATTTTTGCTGATGAAGCAGTATTGCAGATTGAAAAAGAGACTGTTCAAGTAGTACTTAGTAACCCCACTGGCATTACTCAACGTGTTGAAGAAGGCACTTTAGTTGGAACTGCTGAGTGTGTGGCTATAATTCCAATGGACTCTGAAGCAGAGAGTGCCAGTGTTAAGAATGTGTCTATACCTAATAACTCCCTGAATCGTAAAAGCATGGTTCGGGAGCTGTTTAACAACACTGAAAATTTAACAGTTGTCCAGAAGAAGAAGTTTGTTGAGTTTTTGGCAGAAAAGCATGATGTGTTTGCACTAGAGGAGGGTGAAAAGGGTGAAACAGATTTGGTTCAGATGGAGGTGATCACTGGTGAGGCCCCACCTAAGAAACAACGTCCATATCGATTACCTTTTGCGGCACGGGAAGAAGTGGCCAGACAGATCAATAGAATGGAAGAGGCAGGCGTAATCCAGGCTTCAAAAAGTCCATGGGCCAGTCCTATTGTGTTAGTGCGGAAGAAAGATGGTAGCCATAGATTTTGTGTTGACTATCGGGCCCTTAATGCAGTGACCACTCCTGACACATTTCCCTTACCTCCACACTTGACTTAGCTGCAGGATATTGGCAGATACAAATGCACCCGGATTCGCAGCAGAAGACGGCTTTTACTACTCATATGGGTCTTCATGAATTTCGAGTCATGCCATTTGGACTCCGAAATGCGCCGGCAGTGTTCCAGCGCTTGATGCAACAAGTTTTGGCTGGATTGAGTCCTGAAGATGGTCCGGATTTTACATCAGCTTACATTGATGATATTCTTGTCTTCTCAGCCACGTTGGAAGACCACATACAACATTTGGAGCAGGTGATCAATCGACTGCTAGAAGTTGGTTTGAAGCTACGACCAAACAAGTGCAAATTCATTCGCCAGGAAGTTAACTATCTTGGATTTGTTCTGACACCCTTTGGTCTTAAGACCAGTGAAGAGCATGTACGTGCTGTCCGAGAATATGTGGCACCTACAGATGTTCGAGGTGTGAGGCAATTTCTTGGTCTTGCCTCATATTACCGCCGATTCATTCCCTCATTTGCCAAGATAGCACACCCATTGCATGCTCTGACAAGGAAGGGAGCTGCATTTGACTGGAATGAGGATTGTCAAGATGCATTCGAGAAACTGAAACAGGTCCTCTCAGATTCACCTGTACTTGCATTCCCCAGTTTTAATTTAGAGTTTGTGCTAGAAACAGATGCGAGCGGAGTGGGACTGGGAGCAGTGTTGTCCCAGAAGCAACAGGATGGGAAACTTCATCCAGTGGCATTTGCAAGTCGCGCTTTGTCACCATGTGAGAAGAACTACGGTATCACTGACCTTGAGACACTTGCAGTAGTATGGGCGCTCTCGCATTTTCGCAGTTATCTGTATGGACAGGAAGTAGTGGTTTACACTGATCATTCAGCTGTGTGTTCAATTCTTAGTAGTCCTCACAACAGTGGTAAGCATGCACGATGGTGGATGCGAGTGCATTGTGGTGGAGTGAAGTCATTGCAAATTCATCATCGTTCTGGTCAAGAGAACACAAACACAGATGCTCTATCCCGAAGCCCTACAGGAAGGCCTGTATTAGAAGGAAGTGATGACGAGGTTATTATGCAGGTTCAGTCAGAAGATGTATCTGACTTACTGAAGTTGGCACCAGAGGATCAGCCCATCATTCAATCAGATGTGTTGGCCACAGAGCAACGTAAGGAGGCCAAACTGCAGGCTATTATACAGTTCTTGGTAACAGGTACTTTTCCAGAGGATGAGAAGTTATGCCGAGCTGTGGTGCGGCAGAGTTGTCTGTTTACACTCTCAAATGATGTACTCTATTATTTGGATCCTAAGAAGGGCTACAAGAGAGCAGTTGTTCCAAAGACACTTCGTGAGGTGGTCATGAAGAGTGTGCATGGTGGTCCATTTGCAGGGCACTTCTCTGGGGATCGTCTTTTCAAAACCTTGATGAGATCCTGGTACTGGGAAGGCATGTACACTGATTGTGAGAAGCATCGCAAGGGTTGCCCTCAGTGTTGCATAGTTGTTGGAGGTGGGAAACATGGAAATCCTCCTTTGCAACCTATCCCCGTATCTAGGCCGTTTCAGATACTGGGCATTGATATTATGGATTTACCAAAGACTGATAGAGGAGCCAAGCATGTGGTGGTTATACAAGATTTCCTGACTAAGTGGCCTTGGGTCTTCCCATTGCCAGACTAGAAGACTAAGCGTCTGGTTGATATATTAGTGGAGTCTATTATTCCCATGTGTGGTGTGCCAGAGGCACTGTTGTCAGACAGGGGTACCAATTTGTTGTCATTTTTGATGAAGGATGTTTGTGATTGTCTCGGAATAGAAAAACTCAACACGACTGCATATCATCCCCAGTGTGATGGGCTTACTGAGAGATTTAATCGTACCTTGAAGACTATGCTGAGGAAACATGCTGCTTCCTATGGCACTCAGTGGGACAAGTACTTACATGGAGTTGTGTGGGCTTACCGGAATGTCCCTCATGAGTCAACGTCGGAAAACCCCTCCTATTTGTTGTTTGGAAGAGATTGTCGATATCCTATTGAAGCTGCTTTCTTACCTGTCACTGAACCAGAACTGACAGATGTGTCTGACTACCGCAGTGAGCTTGTGACAACTTTGAGTCAAGCAAGAGACTTAGCAGTTCAATCAATACAGGAAGCACAACGCAAGTACAAACGTCAATATGACAAAGTCAACAAATGTATGAGAGGAGAGCACAAGATTGGTTCTTGGGTACTCATTCGATTTCCTCAAGAGGAATGTGGTGGTCTGCGCAAGTTGTCGCGACCATGGCATGGACCATACAGAGTTATTGAAGTCACCCCTACTGGGATTACTGCTGAGAGAGTATATACGTCGAACCGAAATCCAATTTGTGTTCATCTTCGACGTGTTAGTAGATGCCCTCCAAACTTCCCTGCTGGATATTTTTGGTATGGTGATCGGAGAAATGGGCCAGGTCGACCACCCAACTGGATTACCAATTTTGTGGAAGTGTCAGCATCAGGTGCAGAACCGAGCAATGGAGAGACTGATGACCCAGAATCAACTCAGAGTAGTACTACACGGGAAGTGGCTAAAGATGTTGATATTTCACGAGATTCTACAGGAACAAATGCTACGTCTCATTCCAAGGCTACTCGTACAAGAACAAGGATTATCACACCCCCTGATCGCTACAAGTGAAGCTCGGGACGAGCTTCTTCAGGAGCCGGAGTGTGTAACTGTGATATCAAACTTGTCACCTCCTAAACTATTCTTCATACTAACACATACACATCCCCACATCTTTTATATCACCCCTTACCCGTTCCCTTAATTGTATTCATTCTTGGAGTGTGCGTTATTAAGAATAAAGTTTGCTCTTTGGGAAAGACACGCTTACACATGGGTCCACTTCTGTAGTCTGGGATCAGAGACTTTAGATTCTCTGATGCTAACTGAGAATGGAAAGGGTTACACTGTGCACTACAGTTAGATGTAATTTGTCCTATTTTTCTGTAAAAGGAGTCTGCTCGCTCGCCATGCATTTGCGCTATTCGAGCGCACCACTAGTACATTTCGTATCTGTAACTTGAGCATCCAACCGTGACATCACGGTAATTAAATTCTTACGTACGTAAATTCAACTGGCTTATTGTGCATGCAAGGTGATTAGGTTGGGCCGATCATTTCTGCACAGGATGATTGATCTGCTGCATGCAGTTTACCAACCCCAAACAGAAAGACACCGATCAGGCTGACTGAGCCAGGGTTTCAGAGTAGACCTGGCTTGGTGACAAGAGTTTTTGGTTCAGTGGAATTGGGTGTCTTTCTTCATCCCCACATGGTCTCTGATGCCAGTAATCCTGGCCTATGAGGTGTGGGTGGGGGGGGGGGGGGGGGGGGGGGGGGGGGACTGTCATTCAGACAACCAGATATGAAATCAAGGTCCAGCAAACATAAAGGAATGATGCATCATGCCAGTTACGCTACCGGGTATTTTTAGAGGCAGCAGTGTGCCCTTGTCCCCATCATAATATTGAATCAAGGATCAATCACCTAGCTGACAATTTATCCAGGAATTCTGTTTCTTCCTTTTTGTTCAAGGTACCAGCAGCCAGCAGACTCCCATCACTAGTCTCCGCCTGTCTGCTGCACCTACTACTGGATCAACGTGCAAACTGGACCTAACTAACTTGACACCAGCAGTTCAGAAGTATTTTCAAGCAGGACTAGCCCAGTCCACACAGAAATCATATGCAGCAGTCATGAAACATTTTTATCAGTTTTGCTCCACATACACGATAACAGACCCCTTCCTATAACTGAACTCACTTTGTGCTATTTAGTTGTATACATGGTAGAAGAGGGCCTGTCACTGCAGACTGGACAATCTTACTTGGCAGAATGCATCTTTGCCCCTCTTGAAGCGAGTTCAAGCCAGTACCAAGAGAATTAGGTTGCAGAAGCAGACAAGTCCACACTGTGTTAGGCTCCCAGTCACTATACATACTTTGGAGAGGGTGAAGGGTTCGCTCTAATCAACTTTGTATTCTGATAGAATAGTGTAGTGGGATGTATTGTGTACAGCTTTCTTCAAGTTTCTTAGGCTTTGGGGTTATTGCCTCTTTTATCATCCTTATTTAATGCAGCCATGGACTTGGCTTTGGGGGGGACGTGGCAGTGGATGATCGAGTCAACCCCACGATCGATCAGATCCACCTGAAGAAGAGATGAGTTTGGACAGGAAGCTGACATGGTAGTCAGTGTCACTGGCATCGACATTTTCCCGGTTGCTGCCTTAGCCCGATACCTGGCAAGCAGGGAATCATGCCCAAGTCCCTTCTTCATAGATGCAAAAGGAGTGCCTGTAACCAAGCCTGGCTTTGTCCAGCAGTTTCTCCTGATTCTTCAGTCCCTCGGCATTCCAGCAGAGCAGTACACAGGGCACAGTTTTTGGCTCCTCCAATGTGTGTGGACCACAAAAGTGAAGCTTGATGCGGCATCAACGGTCTTGGTGCAACAGCGAGGGACAAAGCATTAGAAAGCAGTACAAAAAAGTGGTTGGGACACTTTGGCATTGGCTTCTCTCCTCAGTCAGTATCATTATGTTGTTCATGACAGTTTCCCTCTCATTATGTGTTATGCTATTAGTTACTTGTAAACAATGTTCCCTACTCTGAGTGATGGTGGTAGGAGTTTCAGGGACGACCAGCTGGATGGTGAGCTGGCTGCAAGTTCAGATGTAAAGGAGGTAGGGCAAGCTGGGGACAGGTATGTTACCTCACTAATAGATTACTTGCCTAACTATAACTTTGGGGGACTCATTGTCTGGCTAACCAGCCAATTTACTTGGGCCTCTAAAACTAGCTCACAGTGATGGAGTCTCTCCCCCAAAGTTAGGGGAATCCCGGGATCACATGAGCAGTGCAAGCCGGGTAATTGTATAGCAGAACAAGACCAGCCTGGCTCTTGGGTAGATTAGGGTTGTGAGCTGTAAAACCAACAACCATAGTTTACAAAGAGTCATTCTTGACGTGGTACAGATAATTTTAAGACTAATTTAATGGACTACTCAAGTCTGTTTTGATTTTAAATCATAGCGTTTCGATATTATAACCAGATCATACCTGACGAGAATCGATTTTCACCAGATCCAAATCGCTGCGATTCATTGCTGACACATCTGTCCAAGTCGAATTCATCCATTCAAATGTGGAAGGTTAGATATCAAGTAACAAATATTCCTAATGTACATATAAAATGTGAATTTAGAAGTGGCCGAGCAGACGAACGTTGCGGTGGTCTGATAAGCTCAGTATAACTGTGTGCTTGGTATTTAAAAGTATACAAAACCCACACTCCGAAATTATTATAGATAACTCACAATTTAGATTGTAAGTAGTGATATTTGCAGGGTTTTAGCTAGAGTAGGTGGCTTAGTTGATAACCAATTAGTCAGTCCCACTTTATTAACTTCCTCTGACATGCATTGGTATCCTTCCCTATCTTATTGACAAGACTTAACCATAAGCCATCCAAGTATTACTTTTACCCTTTACAACTCAACATATCCTCTAAATATAAACTTATGACTCACTTTCTATCCAGCCCATTATCCCAACACCCTTCCCCACTTTAGTAAACTAATGTCAAACAAATAATTAGATATTATTATAATATTGGAATGGAAACCAGGGGGACCAGAAGATGAGGCAATTTTAAAAAGAGGTTTCTCTCTCACCCCTTCTGTAAGTTTCAATCCAGTAATTTTTTTATTTATGATTTCTTGACAGAGCATGAATACATTTGTATTATTTATTAGCCAAATTATGAGATTTATATAGTATAATGTGTATTGTTTAACTGTTCTATATAAACCTAAATAAAAACTTACCCCGACTTTTCCACTTCTTGCTGACGTCCTCTTCAAGGTCAACTGAAGTCAAACTCTTCATGGTGATATAATAACACAATGTAAACAGCAAGATTTAATCATATGTCAATTAAGACAGGTTCTAAAGAATTACCTTCTATAACGATTACACAGATACTGAGCAAGAGGAAAAAAAGGTTTGATTCTTACTGTTCCATACATAGCAGGATTGAGTGAGAGCATTCAGAGAGTGTGGAGAGACTTTGACATCAAAACAGTGTTCAAGTCAGGTAAGACACTAAGATTACATCTTACTAAAGTCAAAGATACTTTACCCATTACCGCAGAGTCATCCATTGTGTACAGTATACCCTGCAGTTGTGGTAAAGTGTACATACATAGGTGAAACAACTAGAAGGCTTGAGCTGAAAGTGAACAAACATCATGATGCTCGTAAGAGAGGTGATGAGAAGGTTGTGGTAGGATGTCGGGAGACAACTAGGGTGTAGCTGCCACCAGAGTGTCAAGAGCTCACACACACAACCCTATTATAGTTAGAGAGATTGGTGCAAATTTTAAAGGAATCGTTCACTTTGTGATAAAAGCATGAAACTTGGTACATAGTAAGAATTATGACCTAAGGAATATTTTTAGCTATAGGGCCATCTCTGATTTGACCTTTGACCTTGATAACGGGTGTTCTTGAAATAGACGATGTAAATTTTGCTTGTGTTTAATTTATCTATGTATGTACCTATCTACATATATACTAGATTTCAATGACTATGAGCAAAATTTGAACTTATTACAAATTAATCTGTGGTGTTCGTTAATTAAAATCTATTATAAGTTATGACACATAAGCATATTATATTGCATAAAAAGGAATGATTAGTGCTGCTTACAAATGCCAACATTATCATGAACGATCACACTGTCCATCACATTGGCACAGAGCAGTGCATTCTAAAGCTGCCTTGACACATTTACATCGACTCCTACAACCTTTCTTGCATGAGCATCTAATGAGTTCACGGCAAGCTTGAGAAGCCTCTGGTAGTTCTGTCCATTTCACTTCCCATCCTCCATTATTTAACTGTTTGTACCCATCCCCATTCACCAGGAGATGGTAGGTTAGGATCTGCTACAAACATCTGTGCTCACACATGGCCTGCTTGGTAGGCCGCTCTCTTGATGTGCTACACAAGTGCAGATTGGGTTGGTGGAAGAGCATCCATTGATCTACCTTTCTGAGAAAAAAGATGTCTTCTTGCCTCATTGACCTTCACATCAGTGCTTGTACGATCATAGACTACCACCACAAAGCGTTCCAGTAGTTGAAGTTGTTCACATATGGAGTCTGGATCTGGATTAGTTGCCAAGGCACAAAATGCTGTGGTGACCTCATCAAATATGTTCATTTATCTTTATCACTTGTCTGACATGATCCAACCACCTATATTAAATGAAAGTAGGAAAAATAGCATCATGTCACATTTTGAAAGCTGGTTATTGTTTCTTACCTGTATTCTCTCTTCATGGCCTCTGGTATGAGAAGATTATCTGGCTTGTTAGGTCCTTCAAACTTTGGAATAACTGGATTCTTCCTGGACATAGTGACTGGGTGTACATCAGTATAGGACTGTGGCAGTTTGCGCAAAACTTTACTCAAAGTGCTGCTGTCTGTCATCACAGTAGTGCGCTCTACTTCACTAGCTTAATGTTGGGAATGCTGAAATAAAGATATACCAGTCCCATGGAAGGAGTCCTTGGCAGTTGTGGAACTAGGGTTATGATCGATATTATCAAGTGCTGCATTCGTGAAAAAGTTTATTTTGAGCTTTGGAGGGCACATAACTTTTTCAGTCTCATATTGAAGATCATTACACGTTCATAGGAGATACTTAAACCCAGTTCAAACAGGGCATCCACAAGTTCCCTTTACGAGTTTTACTATGGATTAGTACTCCTAGGTACTGTGGAAGAGGCGTTTCTCTTTCTTCATTGTGCCTGATAGTGTGGGAGGCTACATCTCTGCAGCGTGTAAAGCTATTAAACTTGAGAAATTGTGCTAGTGTAAGAACTGCCTGAGGTTTAGATGAGTGGCTTGACTGGGTTTTGATATTGGGACCATACAAGATCATAGAAACCAGTGCTACCAATGAAGCCCTTGCAAGGTGAATTGCATTGGACTCAGCATCAAGTTCACAAGCCTTCCTCATAGCTGGGCCAATATCTTCATTGAAGATGAGAATGATACCTCGACCATCTTTGAGAGCATGCAAGTCTGGGAAGTGTGCAAGAATTCTGTCTTTTAGGTGGGTTGAATTAATACGACCATTCAAACTAGTCCCCAGTTGCTTCACTCTAGATGAATACATTGCAACTAGATCTTTTAGCTTGAACACTGGAACACTTTCATTCTCAGCTCTTGTCTCTTCAATATATGTGACCAGCTCTGCAAGTGCTATGGCTCAATTTGAGGTACCTTCATTGTCTTCTTATTCGTGTGATTCTTTAGATAGCCTTGCCCTGTTGTACAATGAAACAAGGCACTGAATGTGATATTTGGCCTCCAGTGCAATGAGATCACTTCCACTAAGTTTGGCTAGAAGACTTTGGTCTTGCAACTTTAGTGCACATTGTCTGACACGGGCATCCAAGCCAAGTGTTGAAACTTGGTGCAATGATTCTGAAAAATTTCCAGGTTTTTCACAGAAGAAACAATGATCCGTCTCAGATGAAGCTTGGATTGAAGTACTTCGAGTGTACTTTTTTAAAGGAGCTTCTTCAATTTCTGCAGGTATTGCTATTCGTTTTGCAGCTCGCTCTTGAGTTTAGTTTTATTGTTAAGCAGTGTACAACTGTCATGCCATTTCGCCTTGTTACGCCTTAAAACTTCTTCAATGTCTTGGCCTTCCATTAACCAGGGAAACTTGTTTGAAAACAAGCAGTCTATCTTCTTGAATGCCAATAAGTTTTCAGTGAGAGTTTTATACCCTGCTCCATCGATACTACGCTTTGAATCTGCTGGGCATTTAAGTACTTCACTAGTAATTTGTTGGCAAACAATACACTTCTCCCAGTCTGTTTCCTTCACTGCTGCTGATGTGCCAGATTCCTGGCTTGCTATTTTATACACTTTGTCCATGCTAACTACCACCTTCTCTCTACTTAAAGCACACTACACATGTACAGTTCTTTGCAGCTGCTATATCATTTGCTAGATCAGCAGATGATATTTGTATGCACATGCATGCACTTATTTACACCTACATTTACGCTTAAATTGTGTCAATGCATGTAGTAGTTCTAGAAAAATATCAGCAAAAAATTATTTCTAATTAACGAACACCACATGTTTAGCTGAAAATGGTTTAGATCAATTCAGAATTTGTTAGTACAGTATAGAATGTAAGTTTATAGCTAATCAGATAAATGCAATATATGCAAGAATTGTCGGCTATTTGAAATAGCCGTTGTCAAGGTCAAAGGTCAAAATAGAGATGGCCCTATAGCTAAAAATATTCTTTAGGTCATACTCTTACTATGTACCAAGTTTCATGCTTATATCATAAAGTGAACAATTTTTTCACCAATCTCCCTAACTATCCAGAAATCTTTCAGTTTACATAGTGTTACTATATCACCACGCCGATAGTTCGGCCTCAGTTGACTCCTGAAGAGGACTTCGGCAAGAAGTCGAAATATCGGGTTACGTTTTAATTACAATATTGACTGCTAGAACGAGAAAAATTTGCTATTATTACAAATGAACTACTTACAACTTTATTTTCATAAATAATTAGCCCTACTCAATTTATATACAACTATTGTGACCCAAGCCATTACATCCACTATACATGATGCAGAAGAAATTGGATATAAGACAGATGTTTATGAAAATTCTCGAGGATTAGAATTTTACTTGAGTGGCCTACCAGATGTAAAAGTCATTGTTGATATTGTTGAAGCAATAATGACCGGTAAGTGTGATAAGAAAGCAACATTTTTAACCTAATAACCTAATGGTTGTTTAATTGTGAGTAGAATGGCAATGAACTTCCCCAGCACAAAATATCGATGGTGAAACATTAAATTGATGACAAAAGGAAAACTTTTGCCCCTTAAATTAGTACACAAATGTATTCCTGATGAATTTTACAAGGTGGAACTAGTTATAGTTTGTGCTAGTATTTATTATCATAAATGGACACATTTTCTTCTAAAGTAGATGTGTGTGTGTCAATTTTGTGTATTGTGTTCTTCTAGTATCTAGTAATGTTGAAGCATTCTGTTATTATTAGATCTTCTAAATAAAAACAATATTTTGGTAAATAAAACCAATTTTGATGTTGTTAAAACCACACAAGAAAGACATTATAAAAACTTTAAGTTTTTATTCCCTCTCCACAAATATCTGGTTAAGTACATATACCGGTAGGTATGAATATAAATAAATATTATTATTAGTAAATGTAAGTGTAATTAACCCTCAGCGTGCATGCGCGAGAGGGTGAGAGTTGTCGTCTTGTCTTTTTGTCCTGTCTGTCACGCTCTCATTTTGGAGATTAACTGTTGGCTTAGGTATGAACTTACCCATAAAAGCCTTTCATTGTGCTACTTTTCTGAATTTTGGGCTGATTTTTGAGAAAACACAAAGTTTCCAGTTCCATGTTGGTATTAGCATTTGTGAGCAAATGGGACTAATTGGGTATAAATATGTTGAACACAACTAGAAAAGTACAGTTATCTGGGGAGTACACTAGTTACTATTATGTGTAGCTCATAAAATCTATTCATCTTCCTTGCAGTTCTTAGGCTTACCTTGGCTAATTCACTGTCACTTATCCAGTACAGTACTAACAACTGTTCAACAGTCTTGTAAAATGCAGACACTTCTTGAAATGAGATATTAAGGCGGTATAAAAAATTGTGTTTTAAGAATTTTATGGCATGTGTAAATATATTGTGCTAATTTTAATAAAATTACTATATCACCTAAGTTGCAGAATATTGCTTTGTACACCTGCACTTCCTTTTCAAGCTTAACATGAGCGAGATGAAAGTGTGAAATTTTTAGGAATTTAGCATCCACTGACATATTCTGAATCTGATTCAATTTGTGTTGTAGAAATTGAGAGCATTATATCAGACAAAAAGTATAAGCTAGCAGCTAACAATTAAGTCGTTAACCCTCAGCACGCATGCGCGAGAGGGTGTTGTCCTGTCTGTTTGTCTGTTTGTCTCTGTCTGTCACGCTCTGATTTTGGAGAATACTGACAATTAACAGTTGATTTCTTCTCTTTTGAAAACAGCGTTTCCATGTACCATTTTCATTGGTCGATCTATTTTGATGCCTCATTAAAGTAGCTAACCAGATTGCTTGTTCTTTTGGAAGGAGATTATATTGTAATAGCTAGGTATTGTTTAATAGTACCGAGGGTTCGCACCTTTGGTGCTTCATTGTAAATGTACATGCATACTATTCAAAATTTGTATAATGGTCTAGTGTTTTATTACAAAGACCTTCATGGACACATGAAGAGTTATGGCAAGCTTCAAATGAAGAAAGCTTGGAAACCTTGCTAGAATTTGGAAGAGATTATCTTATGAATGACCTCAATGTAGCCTGCTTGGCAGATGGCCATACTGATCCTACAATGATAAGTTACAATGGCTATATTTCTCAATAGAATACAACATGTATTATTAGGTATTGGCATTCAGATCTACCATCGTGCAAGCATTGCCAGGGAAACTTTCTCCTTTTTTTGTCCCAAGGAATAATTTTCATAACATGGTTCATTTACAGAAAGGAAAATCGTATGGCTTTCTCATGCCAAACCCACAAACTGTTGGTAGTACTCCAGTTCATGTTATATTTCAAGTAAGTACTGAACTTATTGTTGTGACAATAATAATTACAGAAATGTTTCGAGTTTGAGACCCTGTGAGTATGAAATATAAAATAGAGACGGTAGAGCAATCGCACTTTAAAAAATTAATATGCAATTAAGTAACCAGTAAAGTAACAGATTATGTATAAATTGCATTTGTGTACATGATTAACACTTAATTACACAACATAGGGTATACCTTAATGCTTGAATTTTTGCTGACTTTGTCAATTTCAAAAAAGCATAAGCAAATTCTTAAGGGTCATATACTTGGGATTCAAGAAAAGTTAGAAATTATATAATATATGCCCAATCTGTAACTTATAGCTTTAGCTCATTAATAATTAGATTCAATGTATTTTAAGAATGTAAATAAAATTATTACATTTTTTTTAAGGAATATAATAGTAGGCTATAGTTTCTTCATCATTTTGTGATGAAGCACAATATTAGTAATTCAATAAAAACATATTGTGTCAGAGTTCTATTTTTATGTATAATAGTTTAGCAAAGATAACAGCTCCATGTTGTCCATTTTTCTACAAATTCTTGAAAAGTTAATTGAGGTATATCAAATACATTACAAAATTTTTATTTGATGGTTTAACATATCAATTAATTGGCGAGCGAGTGAAGCAATGAGACACCATCATGGGTAACACTATAGAAAAATTGGGAATATATTTTTGCTTGTTTATACATGTACGTATGTTTAGATGTATGTATGTCATTTTTACTTTCACCCTAGCATTTTTGTGTCACTTAGTAGTCTACCCCATCCCATACTCCATTAAACATAATCCTTTGACTTAGTAATCTTTACCTGTGTCTCTCAGGAAATTAAATTGTTTACTCCCTTTGTTTCTGACATGATCTGAATGTGGTATGATGTAATGGCAGTGGTTCTTGATTATTAATGCACTGTTTGATATGCCTATAACAAATGCCCTACACACAGTTGTTCTTTCAATGATTCAGTCATTCTCGGCTAAAACAATTATAATAAGAGCAAATATTCTTGGTTCTAACAACCAAATATTATGTTAACTAAAACTTAACCCTACATTTCGACTCCTTACCAAAGAAGATCGAACTCTCTGAGGCGATATAATAAACACAAAATAAACAACAAGATAACCTGAGGGTACGCTTACTGCTCTTTATATCCTGAAGGGTGATTTCCACCCAGCATAGACAGCCAGTATCCAGCATTCAGCCATTGCTGAACACACTTGGCAGCAATATTACCCCATTAAAGAAGAGGTATGAGTTGTAGAGAGAGCCACTTACAAGAATTGTGAGTCAAGGATCAAGGGAGCTCTATACATAAAGGTAACACTAGACAGCAAGTTTAACAGAGATATAGGTTTAGAGCTTCGTGAATGCTGGCTGTCTACACTGCATGCAAATCATCTTTCAGTATATAAATAAACAGTAAGCGTACCCTCAGGTTTTCTTGCTGTTTAGCTTGTTTTGTGTTTATTATATCACCACGGAGAGTTTGACCTCATTAATCCCTGAAGAGGACTTTGGCAAGAAGTCCAAACGTCAAGTTAAGTTAGAACTGATAAAATTTTCTATTAATATTGTTCTTACTTGTGCACGATGGCTCACTCGCCATTTATTTATGCTGAAGCACATACTAGCTACGACGTTGCGAGATTACAACTGATGGTTTATATCCTGTTAGCGTACAAAGTTATGTTCTCAAACAGAAGTAATAACTTAATAGCTACATTAGACCCACATACATACATACACACATACACACAAACACACACACACACTCACACATACATACTTAATGTTTTTTGTTCATTCAATTATTACTTTTCCCTGCATTTTATTCCAGGTTTCATGCTTTGACGAATTGCGCACAAAGAAATGTCTGGGGTATACTCTTTTATGTTTCCACAACAGTCACGATGAAGGTGGTTCTTTCAACATTATTGTCCTGAGTCAGAAATGCCATCCTAATAAAGTTATCGCTACTATTCATGACTTCTTGAGAAATACTTATGAAAACGTAATAGCACCCAGTCATTTCAGACGGGTTTTCTCTGACGCTAAAAAATCTGTACAGAAAAGCCTTATCTTCAACACGGAAACTGTGTTAGATACTTCGAGGCAGTTCTGGAGAGGTGTACAGAAGGGAGATAAGGATTATAATGAATCAAAACAGAATCTCATTGCTCTAAGCACTCTCAATTATGCACACTACAGAAGTCTTTATAATTCAGGAATTCTAGATGTCCAATCTAGGAAGATGTTAATTGTAGTACTATACAACAAGGAAGTTCGCGATATGAAGTTAAATGTGGACTGTTTGATTCAGTATCATCTCATAAATCAATTAACTAAAAACTTAGAATCTGCTTGTTTATAGAATTATAATATAATTTAATAACCATGAAGCGTTATAGTTGGTGTATAAGTCATATAACTTATGGTAATGCGTGAAATGTATACATACGTCTCCACATATGTATTAAAATGATGCTTACAAGGCTGTATTTAGAAGTATATTAACTAGTCTCTATCACTATTTACTTTGCTAGTGCAATTAAATATTCCGTGTGTGTGTGTGTGTGACTTATAAAAGGAAGCCATTTTGATGTAATGAAAGGTGTACTACATCTTTGGCCAATATGTTACTTCTTGTTGGGTAGACTGGCTCATTCTCAGCTGTGCAATGTTGAGCTTTCTATTAATACAATTATGTTTATAGTATATCTATGTATTTATGTATGCTTTAGCAATTGTATGTGTGTGTGTGTATGTGTGTGTTTGTACAGGAGAATGTAGTGAGTCTGAACTTAATGGTAGGAAAACCTCCTCTTCAAAGATCGGTAAGACTTCTCCATCAGTCTTGTCTGTGTGGGAGGATAGTTGAGGGTGGTGTTTTGATTTGTTAAGTGTTTCGTTGAGTAAGCAGTAAAAGTTCAGTTATCCGAACACTTTGGGACTGAGAGGTGTTCGGATAACTGAATGTAATAGTTATGGTATTATAAAACACTACTGAAGGGGTGTGGTCAAGCAATTCTGTATCTGCATGTGCTACTATTAGATTTTGGATGTTCGGTAAACTGAAGTGTTTGGATAATTGAAGTTCGGATTGCTGATACTCTATTGTACGACAAAATGTGTGTGTGTGTGTTTGTTTTATTTTATACCGTAGGAGGAGCTGAAAATACTAATTCGTGGAGGAATTCCTCAGGAGAGAAGAAGTCAGATTTGAAAGTGGATTATACTGAACACTGTAGGCAAGAAATATGTGAGTTTGCATATGTAGGTAGGTGTGTGGGGTGGGTGTGGGTGATGTGTGTGTGTGAGGAGGGGGGGGGGGGGGTGTGCTCATGAATTTGAAGTAAGATGATGTTAGTGTATTTACAGAGCATTGCTGATATTAATCCTTCTTTTTCATTAGAGATCTATCAAACAGGTTGTCACTATATTATAAAGAGTGTGGGTTCTGTTGACAGACAGACCTGTGCAATTACAAATTCACACATTGTGTTGCTTGGAGACACCCACTGTACACTTGCCATGTATGGAAACAGCAATGTTACTTGTGTTTGTTTTGATTGTGTTGATTCTAAGTCAGAGAAAGGGATAGGTTTGATCTGATGTCTCACTATTACATTTACTTGTCAGTTCACTGCCAAGTTGAGGCCATATGAGATGATACTTCTTTTAAGAGTATTTTTTGACCCAAGTTGACGGTTGAATAGGACATTTCTTGGCATCATCTGATCAAGTCATTAATATTTTTTATTAATAATTCTATATTATTTTAAGAAAAAGGTCTTTACTAGAAGTTATTGCAGCATTACGAGGGCCAGAATTCAGTGGCTGTGCGGGAGATAGAACTGGATCTTCTACAAACACTAACTACCAACAAGTACTATGACAGGCCAGATGCACAGGGGGTGAGTTAAGATAGGGGGTGAGTTAAGACAGGAGAAGAGTTGAGATAAGAGATGAATCTGAATTAGCTATATGCACAGTTCCTTCAAGCAATGACCTAATTCCAGACAGTCTCTGCCTACCAATATGGGCATGTATATGTGACCGTGAACATCACGAAGGAAGTGGGGGGATGAACTTTTCATTGCACAGAACTTGAAGTTTGTGAATTTTTGTCACACTAATTGATTGAACATGTATAAATATATTTGCACACAGAAGAATATTTTGTCAACAAAATAGAGAGAGATGCACTAATAATTATGGTATGAAATTATGTATCATGGTTGTTATTGTTTTTTGTTTGTTTTTTGTTTTGTTTGTAAGCTACAAATGAAAATCTAGTTGTTGTATTTACTTGTATGAAGCTTTCTTTGCAAATGGATACTCCATCCCTATATAAAGAACTGACATGAGTAATTACTTATTGGAGTATACAGTCTTGTCTGGTAAACCTCACTGGATATCATCGCTCAATCACCACTATTTAGTTTGAAGATGGCAGAAAAGGAACAAAATGCACTATCTTGTTGCCTGTGTTTTGGAATGACCTTCGCTGCATTAACTGGGCATATTTCCCCCCTTCAAAACAATAATATCCTCTCTTTTTATTTGGTCTTATACTCTTTTCACAAAGATAACTATGATATAAAATAATTAGACTATGGCAACTCTCGCAATTATCGCTAGATTACCACCCTCCTCCTCCCCTCCTCCTCCCCTCCTCCTCCCCTTCCCCTCCCACTTTACCCCTATGTCCTCGTTCAAATTCACAAGTTACATCAGGTATTGGTAGTGTTCAGCTGGTACAACCGTGAAGTGGGCTACTGCCAGGGCCTCAACAGACTGGCTGCCATTGCCCTGCTCTTCCTTGATCAAGAAGACTCCTTCTGGTGTTTGGCTGTCATGGTACAGCATACCCAGTAATTACTACAGCAAGGCTCTGCTGGGCTCTCAGACTGACCATAGGGTATTGAAGGAGCTGTTAGATCAGTCAAGATTTGGCCAATTGCAAGTAAGTCTGGAAGTAAGGCAGCTTATTGACAAAAGAAAAAGTTACAGAAATTTATGTTGAGTTAGATATAAATTGAAAAAATCATCTATGAGGAAATGGCAGTGGTTTCAGCAGCTGGTAGTTAGTTGTCAAAGGTCCACTGGTACAGTAGGTGCCAAAGAATAATTCTACATTCATACTGTGATGTGACCGTAAAATGTTTTTATTCTTACCATAGTTTACCATTGCATTCCGTACTGTTTTGACTCAACAGCCAACACTGTTTAGTAGTGTTCTCATTGGAATTTCAGTCGCCAGTGTGGGCGGAGTGATGAGAGAGAATGGAGACAGGGACAGAAATATAGAGAAAGACAGAGACGAGAAGTAGAGAAGAAGAGTGAGAAGACAAAGATAGAACTTCAGAACATTTATGTGTGTATCATCCAGAACATTTTATTATTAGCAGTGTGAGTTATTTATATGTATACGCTTGTCAGTTTATTTGTGCCCCGGATTTCCGGTTGACCATTCTTATTATTTCCTACGCATGCGTGTCCTTCGGTATATAACCTTAGACACGCATGCGTTTCATCAGTTCCCCATAAGTTCGTCTTAACCCCAACTGATTTAATCCTCAGGGAAGGGCAGGCTAGCTAACTGGAACTCTGGTGGCAGCGAGCCCCAGAGTGTACGAGTAAAGCGTAATCTCCTCTAACTCTGGCGGCTTACCAATTTAATTAGCTTACGGAGAGTCGGCTAGTATTTGGTGATCGCGGTGATTGACCGTCGACCCACAATTGGTGGCAGTGGTGGAGAAACGTATTCTTCCTTCGCCTATCGAGTGTGTGCTACCCCTGCTGTGTCTGTCTGTACCGATTTAATACTCGGATTGACTTTGACTGTGCGTACTCCCTGGCCTAACGTGTGTGACTGTCTGCTGCTAACGCCTGATTTTATACTCAGCAACTTCGCGGCTCGATTTCGCTCACTACTAACCCCAGGATCGCCATTATCATCTTTCTTCTTCCCCAATCGGAGCGCACTCCACGTGGAACATTGTCATCTTAATTGGATTTAGCTAAGTTCACTTGTGTATTTTCCGTGTTATCACTAGTTGTTTGGTATTGATCGTGTTACGTGTTTTTCATCACTTTATTCTTGTTTGCAGTCTTAGAAGCTGATTGAGTTTTGTACTTGTACTTGTACTTGGTTTTATTTGGATTGTCACTCTGTGTTCGTTACAGCATAGTGTTTGTTGCTTATCTTTTGTACCTTTGGCTTTATCAATTTTCTGGTTACTTTGTGTGTCACTGCAGGTCATCTCCTCTACGGATCACTTGGATGAGCCAGAGGGAGCGGCTGCATAGAGGGTGTAAGAGCAGGAAGCAACCCTTGGTATTGAACTCTGATAAGTCGGAGTCGTCGGGACCAGTGACAGGTTTGAGTGCTGTAGGTCATTCCCCCACGCCTAGTAGTGATAATAGTTTGCCAGAGTATAGCTCTGCTACCCCAGCCTCTTGTACAACTGTGTGTTCAGATACTAGTGTGACAGATAGTCTGGCTCAGTCTGATAGAGCTATTGTTAGTGATATTTCCCCTCCCCAGTTGGTTTCGCCTGTAACTGTGAGACACAAGTCTGTGAGTGTGAGTAGTAGGCCGTGTGTTGATAACATTTTGAGTGATTTTAGAAGTACTGGTTTTGATATCCTTGGTGAACCTGTTGATAGTGATAATACTTTACGCTATTCTGGAAGTGTTAGTGATTGTGAGATGGCAGAGAATCAACCTCCCGTTGTGATGTCCCAATCCCAGTTTTCACAACTTTTGGCTTCCTTCCAGCCTAGACGTGGCGCTAGTAGTGTCTCTGATGGGGATGAGTTTCATGTATCTGAGATGTCTAGGGATGTTAGGGATTTGGGTCATTATAAAGATGATATGGACATTGGCGCGTACATACGCAAACTTGAGGCAGACCTCACCGATTTTGGCTGCCCAAGGCTTAAGTGGAAAATGGTGCTTTTCTCAAAAATTCGTACTAAAAAGGCTTTGGATGCTATATCTGGACTAGGTCGTGAAGATTGTGATTATGACCGATTGAGAGAAACACTTATTAAATCTCTAGGTGCTGGACGTGTTGCTTTAGGTGCTAAACTTACTTCGAGTTTTGCTCATGACACTAGATCAATGTCTCCTTTAGAGACTTACTCACACTTGAAAGTTTTAATGGAGTCTATTCAGGCTACTTGTACCTCAATGGATGATTTGGCTTTGTTTGTTATGTCCGCTACGTATCGTGCGTCCAGGTCCCCTACACAGAGGACATTGATGGATCAATGTAAAATATCGTCTATTCATGACCTCCATGATTTTGCCATGTCAATCAATCCCACTGGCTCTGATGGAACCTCTGGGGCTGATAGACATTCCAGGTCCAATAGATCAGTTGGCCCAGTTGAATGCTTCAAATGCCATAAGTTAGGTCACCGGGCACATGAATGTAGAAGTAATGTTTCAAGACCAATTAATTCATTTAATAGTAGACAACCTTCCATTATTTGCTATACGTGTCAGGAGCCGGGACACAAGTCCCCTGATTGCCCAACCAAGAAATCTGATAACTATGGTAATAGTTCTGATGGTCGGTCTATTTCCGGGAATAAAGCAGGTGTGAGAAACCGGAAGACATACAATACACATTGGGTTTCTGTTCAGAATGGTGCCCCTCATGTGTCAGGTTTTGTCAATGGCACGCAATGCAAAATTGTTCCAGATACCGGTGCTGAAATTTCTATTGTTCCGGGCTGTCTAGTTTTTGACGATCAGCTCACTGGTGAAATGGTAGTTGTTAAAGGTTGGGATGGTCGCCCTGTTAACCTGGAGACTGCAGTCGTTGATTTCACTTTCAAGGGTCGTACCTTTGCTTCTAGGGTGGCAGTTGCTCCCAAAGATAATTTGAATGGTGCTGTGTTATTTGCCGTACCTATGGAGGTAGACACGGCTGAGAATCTCATGTTGGATGCCGCCTCTAAGTCTGTTTCAGGCTTGGGGGTGGGGCAACTACGTGATACCCGTAGCATCCAGCCATCCTCTCAGGAGGATGCCTGCTCTGGTAGTCTTGTGGAGGAGGCTTCTGCTCCCTCCTCTACTCTTGCTGCTATCCAGGATGAGACCAAGAATGTGAGAGTTGTGACTAGAAGCATGTCTAAGAGTTTCAGAGAGAATGAGTTGAATGAGAATGTTGTGCATGAGTCTGAAGCTAAACCTCAACTGTATGATGATAGCAATTCTGAGTTTGAAAGATTGGCCGCAATTGACGTTTCATACGCCCCTCCGGAAGTAGGTGATGGGCATGTTGATAGAGTTGCGTTTGGTGATGAGCTTCTTGAGGTGTCTGGTGTATTGGAGGGTGGAGCTGGTGTTGTGTGTGCAGATAGTGATGGGCATTTTGGTAATTCCAAACCCCAACCTGGTGTAGATACGCCCCCTCAGTCTTGCAGTAGTCCTGCAGATGAGCTGCAATTAGCACCTCCAGAGTTAGCTGAAGGTGTTGATAGCCTGAAGCAAGCCCTAGCCGTAGACGAGTCTTTGTCCAAGCACAGAGACCTAGGTAACAAAGATCTTAATGGGTATTCATATAAAGATGGTTTACTTGTCCATACAGTGTTGATGGATGATTCACCAGTTACCAGAATAGTTGTGCCCAAGTGTTATCGGGATAAGATTTTGACTCTAGCCCATGACAAATCCTCCCATAATGGTGTGAGAGGAATGAGAAGCTTGATTGGCCGACGTTTTACTTGGCCCAACGTCCACAGTGATATTGTTTCATACGTTAAGTCCTGTGATGTGTGCTTGCGTGTGAATAGTGCTGGAAACAAAAAGTCAAAAATGATTGAAAGGCATATAGTTTGTGTACCATTTGAGAGTGTGTGCGTAGACCTCGTAGGCCCCTTACCTAAAGGCAGGAGAGGAGCCAAGTATTTATTCACGTACGTGTGTTTGGCCAGCAGATGGCCTGATGCCATTCCTATGAGGTCAGCTTCAGCCACAGAGGCAGCCCAGTGCTTCCTTGAAATAATTAGTAGATATGGTATTCCCCTCCGTGTCTTATCTGACCGTGGCACGATCTTTTTGTCAAAGTTAATGGCTGGCATATGTGAAACACTTGGCATAGATACCATAGCTACGTCCCCTTACCGCCCTCAATCCAACGGGGTGGTTGAGAGATTACATGGGTCTCTGAAGCCCATGCTCTCTAAGGCAGTTGATTCAGGTTCAGATTGGGTGGATTTTCTGCCCCTTGCGCTTTTTGCCCTTAGGCAAGTCCCTAATAGGGACGTTGGTTACTCCCCGCACTGTATTGTTTACGGGAGAGACGTATTAGGCCCTTTGGATATCCTTTACAAAGGATGGGTAGATAGAGATTTTGAGATGATGGGAGTTGATGACTGGCTCCTTAGTTTGAATGACCGTCTTGCAGTAATACACGATCTTGCTGTAAGCAACCAGTCAGAGTCCAGTAGTAAACGTGCTTTAGCCTTTAACAAGCACAAGAGTGATAGCCCCTTAGAGATCGGCTCACTTGTTCTTATGAGGATTCCCGGGATGAAAGCTGCCTTACAAGCAGCCTGGGATGGCCCTTATCGTGTTGTAGAAAGACCCAGCAAAGTATCCTACAAGATCCGTAAAGGTGATGATCACCCTGTTCGGTTGTCACACAGGGATAACTTGAAGGTTTATACCCCCAGGCCCCTTTCAGTTGGTTCAGTTACGTTAGTGGCTGAGGAACAGGGCATTCCAGATGATTTGTTGTCTAGTAAAGTTCAGCTCGGTACGGACAAATGTCCAGGGTATAATCAGAATGAGCTAAATAGTGTCCTAAGAGAAGTAAGTGTCCATTTTAGTAATACCCCTGGTCTGCTGAGGGCTGGTACCTGCCACATCCTCCTGGCGGATGGCGCGGCCCCAGTAAGCCAACCTCCTAGAGGATGGCGCGGCCCCAGTAAGCCAACCTCCTAGACAAATACCTGTTGGGATAAGGAATGCTGTAAAAGAGGAATTGGATAAGCTGATAAGTCAAGGTATAATTGTTAAGTCTGAGTCGGAGTGGGTTAGTCCATTAGTACCTGTGCGTAAAAAGGACGGAAGTATTAGAATTTGCGTAGATTTCCGTCACTTGAATGCTATCACCCCCCTTAGGAGATATTGGTTACCCTCACTAGCTGAGATCTTAGAACGAGTTGGCCCCTGTATGTGTCTCAGTACTCTTGACCTCACAGCTGGATTTCACCAGCTTGCTATGGACCCTACCTCCAGTGAGATGACTACGTTTGTCTGTCCCTTTGGGAAATTTCGGTATGTTAGGATGCCATTTGGGCTGAAAAATGCGCCCGCAATTTTTCAGTCAGCCATTGAGAATGTTTTGAAACCAGTCAGTGACTTTAGTAGTAATTACATTGACGACATTGTAGTTTTCAGTCCCGATTGGTCTAGTCATTTAAGTCATATAAAGTCTGTCATTTCCTGTTTGGGTGAGGCGGGATTAACTGTCAAACTTAAAAAGTGCATGTTTGGGAGAAAACATCTCCAGTATCTTGGTCATGTGATTGGTAGTGGATTGTTAGCCGTACCTGAGATGAGAGTCAAGTCATTGTCAGAGTTTGCCAGGCCTGTCAGCAAGAAACAGCTCAGATCGTTCCTAGGCGCTTTTTCGTACTATCGGAAATTCATTCCGGGGTTTGCTGAATGCTCGAGCTCTCTCTCTCCGGCTACTTCCCTGAAGGCTCCTCTCCGGGTGGTCTGGTCTGACGAGATGAACTGTAAGTTTCTTAAGCTTAAATCATTATTATGTTCGTGTTGCACACTTGTTATACCCAATAGTCATGATAGTTTTGTTTTGTACACGGATGCCTCTGGTGTTGGAGTCGGGGCGTGTCTCCACGTCGTGAGAGATGGTCAAGAACTTCCGGTCGGTTTCTTTTCGAGGCAACTTCGTCCTGCTGAGCGAAATTATTCAGTATCTGAATTGGAGTCCCTAGCCATTGTGGCAGCTCTTAAGCACTTTGAATACCACCTCTACACAAAGGATGTCCTGGTGGTCACGGATCACAAGCCATGCCTGGCTTTATCTGATGGTAGTTCCCTTAATAAACGATTGTTGCGTTTTGCACTAGTTCTGCAGCAATTCCAGGTGACTTTAGACTACAGACCAGGCAGTCAGCACAGCAACGCTGATGCCATGAGCAGACAGTCGTGGGCAGACCCAGAAGCAGACTCCGCCCTGAGTGGTGTTTCAGCCTTTCCCTCCGATCAATGCTTGGTGGGGGGAGATGTGGGCGGAGTGATGAGAGAGAATGGAGACAGGGACAGAAATATAGAGAAAGACAGAGACGAGAAGTAGAGAAGAAGAGTGAGAAGACAAAGATAGAACTTCAGAACATTTATGTGTGTATCATCCAGAACATTTTATTATTAGCAGTGTGAGTTATTTATATGTATACGCTTGTCAGTTTATTTGTGCCCCGGATTTCCGGTTGACCATTCTTATTATTTCCTACGCATGCGTGTCCTTCGGTATATAACCTTAGACACGCATGCGTTTCATCAGTTCCCCATAAGTTCGTCTTAACCCCAACTGATTTAATCCTCAGGGAAGGGCAGGCTAGCTAACTGGAACTCTGGTGGCAGCGAGCCCCAGAGTGTACGAGTAAAGCGTAATCTCCTCTAACTCTGGCGGCTTACCAATTTAATTAGTTTACGGAGAGTCGGCTAGTATTTGGTGATCGCGGTGATTGACCGTCGACCCACAGCCAGCTATATTGAAGCAAGTGAAGATTATTGTATGAGTTGCTGTGAACTATCCCCGTAGCGTTTATTGGGTGATACAAGACCTTAGCTTGCTGATATAGCAATGGAGGAGTTTCTAGTGAATTGACAGAAAAGTTTAACTGTTTTTGTTGTTGTTGTTGTTTATATTTGGGTATAACCAAGTCTGACCTTCTTAATGCCTTCTGCAGGCTACAGTTGGGTAACCAAAAGTAAAACAAAATTTAAGCCTGTGAGGCCCCAATATCTAGAAAACGTCAATACCATGCAGTGACCGAACTTACAATTCTTAAAATTGGATACTTCAAAATTTAACATAAAGAACTGTCTCAGGAGCCTATTAGCAAAAAGCCAAAAAATTTAAAATGTTTTATTAGAGAATTATATTTCTTAAAAGCAAGGCATAATGTGGTAAACGGAAAAGATTCAGTAGGTAATGCCGGCGAGCAGAACGGCCATATTTAACCAAATGGTGTATCACTTTTCCCTCTTTTTTATAGTATGACAGCCAAACACAATTTGGAACTATTTTTTGTGCCTATTGTACTTCTAGTAGTAAGAATGGCAAGCAGTGTTATCCTAATCTCACTCTTTCAATTATACCTAGGCTGGCTCATTTGCTTTGTGTGCTAGCACACTGCCACGGGTGCTCTAACCACTGAGCTACGACAACCCTTGACTTCCAAGACCATCACATTTTTCCTTTATACTGTTGAGTAGAATCACTTGCTGCAGTCTCATACTCAACAGACCACCAATTATGTGCCGTCAGAACACCTTTTTCCAGACCCCTTTAGGTGAGAAAGTTTCAATCTAGTTTTTATGAAGGGTCAGAACTTGATAATAAGAATCTTTTGCCAAATAAAACTCTGTAAATACAAACATACTTATAATATGTTTTACCTCAACTGGTAGATTATTGACGTACACCGTATGAAACCAGCTGAAAGTGATCAAAGAGAAATTGACCCTACACACAAACATACACACACACACACACACACACATACACACACACAGGACATAAAGTATCACTGTAAAAGCTGGTGGCCCTGGGTTCGAATCCCCGGTGACAACTAAGATTTTTTCACATTTTTCCTTTGCTTTTTTCCAGACCCCTTTAGGTGAGAAAGTTTCAATCAAGAGATCTCTTGTTGTTATTTTCGTTTGTTTTGATCTCTGTTTGTTTGTTGTTGTTTTTTAACTTATTACCATAGACAGGGTATTTGGAATCAAAGTTAAGAGGGGTCAAATCAGCTGATAAAAATTATGGTTATATGTCACCATGAAGGTCATAATTTTTTTCAGGGGGGGTGCAAAACAATATTTAGAGGAGTCTAAATGCGCCCATAAAAGACCTATAAATCCAAGCATAGATGTCCGCAAGGATCTTCAGCTTATTTGCTCAATAGTTACATACTTGTCTTTATATAGCTATGTACATAGACGTGCTTTCTCTTACACTGGCTCTTTTCAACAATTATGTGGGGTAGAACCTGAAGCATTCTTACCTGTTCATTCTGCATGATGCTGTGTCAGGGGACTCCCAAGCAACTGTCTCATTTTAAACAGACCATTGTAGTTGAATTTTCTGAAAATTTTTTACTCCATGTTCATGAGAAAATACAGTAGAGCTCAGTTATCCAAACATCCAAATTTGAATAGTAGCACATGCAAACTGAAAGAATTGCTCGACCACACCTCTTCATTAGTTCTTTATAATACGTTTTTCTAAAGTGTTCAGTTATCCGAAAGTTTTAGTTATTAGGGTTGGTAGGATACTCGGTGCAAGTGGTGTTGGCTTCAATTCTTGTGATTGTATTAAACTAATTGAGCCTCTGGAATTGGAAGAATACATCAAACAAGTGTAAAAATCTGCAAAATTATTTTTATACATCTATATGTGTATGTGCATTGATTTGTGATGTTAATTTCATTTGAAATATTTAAAAGATTGAAGTAATAATTGTGTTCATTTTTCTTGCAATTTATTGGCCACTGTCTTCTGCTGACTATGTTGCGCATCTGGGACACATTCCTGTACGAAGGTAGCAAGGTTCTTTTCAGGTTTGCGTTGGCCATTTTCAAGTACAATGAAGAGAAGATCCTAGCTCTCGACACATCCATTGCTATATTTAACTTGGTCAGAGCCATGTGCCAGGATTGCCATGACATTGACAGACTCGTCCAGGTTAGGAGGATATCATTTAAGGACACTGTGGGAACACCCACCAACTTGAGCAAGCCAGAGGTGCCCCTTAAATCAGGAGGTGATCTCAACACAGAAGAGAACAACAGACTTAGTTGTGTGTGTACGTGTGCATAGTCAAAAAGAGTTGTTGTCATGAAGTTACACTTCATTCATGAACCAATTAGCAACTTCAGTTTTTGTATAACTTAATTAACATCACTTTTGTAAGAGTGCGTGTGGCGTGGTTTTATATACCTTGGCCTTGCCTCATGCATCTCAGAGTTGTGCATTGCCAGATTTTGTTGAGATCGATTAACCTCTGTATCAAACTCTTCTGCAATCCTACTAGGAATAGGCTTAGGGCTGCCTAACTAAGGAGGGTAGAGTGTTAGCAGCAGGCCTCCAAACTCAGTTTAGTCCATTGAGCAAGCCCCCCTCTCTGGTAAAGCTACCTACCCCCAACTAGTCCCACAAGGACAATGATCAGTTTTAATTACCTGCATATAAGAGATGGGCATGGCAGTATAGTTTTCTATTGTTTATAATTATGTATTGGGCAATATCCTTGTTCAGCTTTTTGCTTTCTCTTCTTTCAGATTGGGTTTTATGAAGTCAAGTAGTTTAGTAAGAAGTGGATTGATACCAAAAAATCCTACCATCATGAGCAGCTCAAGGTATGGTGAATTAGCAGGGTTCTGGTGGAACTTCTGCTTGGGGAGGAGGTGCTAATGGAGTGTATGTAGAAATACCCTTATGAAAATGTTGCTCACATGCGCACACATTTTTTACTCAATGATGAACATGCTGCATATATTTGGCTCCTTTTTCACAAATAGTTTCTGCAGAAGTTTTTTTTTTAGACCGATTCTCGCTGCGACCACTGATGAAAGCTTTTACCCTTTCACCGGCAGGTTTATGACGACCAGTATGGTATGTTATTGTCATTTTTTTAATTCTTTTCCTGTAAAGACATCAGTAATAGAAGAAGTTTTAAAGCAAGTTAACACAAAACTATTTTCCATTATAAAAATAAAAAAAAGGACCGCGTCCAAAAGAGAAACGCTAAAATTTGGACTTACCATTTACTAACAGTTTGATCTTAAACTCAATATTATCAATTACAGATTGTCATGAAGATGCTACAAAGTTCAAACACAGTGCACAGCTTGTTCACCTTCTAGTTACTAAATTCGGAACTTCCGAACCTTATACACTCAAAGTAGCAGCCATATTTATTTTTAATATTCTAAAAAAAATACTGATGCTTTCATTCAATTTTTTATTACAGGAAGTGCTACGTCACAGCAACGTTAAAAAATTAAAGTTTTATGGAAATAATTTTCTTCATTAATAATTGGTTATCACAACAAAGTCAATACTTTACACAAAATAAATTAGACAGCTGAAATATGTAACCAAGATCTAGACACGCACCAGATACCACCATACATTGACAATAAACAAGGATAAAAATAATAATGAATGTACGTGTGCATATGGTTCTTGCAAGACAGGGCCAAATCGAACAGTAGGTCAGCACAAGGGTTGGGGTCACCAAGTAAAATAAATAATATCAAGCATGTTAAGGTGAGTTAGATGATTATTAGTGAATTGATTCGATTGCTGCTACATGTATCCCATTATAGCCAAGTAGTTTACTTTGTAGTTATCCCCTCTGTAATGTATACCTTAAAAAGAAAGTATTTTGTTATGAGGCTGAAATTAATAGTGTAAAGTAAAACATTTTTGTATTGGGGCATCCAATAACTATAGAGAATACAAGTCTATTGTGTTTCTGTAATTTTATAATATTAGATATTCTGATATAAATCTCCACTCTTTATGTTTTGTGATAAAAGGGGCAGCCATTTGCCCCCCCTCTCTTTAATGATTCATAATCAATAACTAAAGTAGTTAAATAAGGAATTTGTTGAAACTAACTGATCTATGTCAGGGGCACCAAATAGAAACTATAAAAAAGTTAGGAATATGATAGAAATGAGTTTTGCTATAGCTAGTACTATGCAAATCAAATAAAAAGCAACTTATTCACCGATTTATTTCAGGTAGTAATAAAGAAAAAAGAATTATTCAAAAATTTCCTATGATAGTAAATAATGAGTACCGCAATAAATAAAAGAGAAAAAATGAATGAATATGTAAATAAAAACAAATAAGTTCAGTAGCCTGTCTGCCTAGCACTGCTACACAGTTTTCTCAACTGACAGACGCTGGATCACAAAGTCTGTTGATCGAGGTCCTCCCAGTGAGTGGCAACAGTTCCCTCTTGAATCATAGAGCATAATGTTGTAGCGTTTGCCTTGTGGGTACTCCTTGCTAGCTACTAGCTAGCCACCGTTCTGAACGGAGTACTACAGACGCTACTATTGTAAAGTCAGAGAATTATTATTTCTTTCTAGATAACGCACACTGCATGAGGTGATACAAAAAGTAAAGATTGCGAAGTGACGTAATGATGATGTAATGTGTTGATAATGATATTCATAGAGTAGTTCACTACATTACTCCCCTGCCAGTGCTAACGTCATATAGTGCTCGAGATGTTTAGGGAATTTCACTCGACGACCAGCCCTAGTGACAGCTGGTGCAGGACGGTAAGTGTCTGTAGTGGAGTGTGATGCTGTAGAGGATGAATCCACAGTGGACGAGGCTGGCTCGGCTGGTGGTTGAACCGTAGTGGACGTGGCTGGAGGTTGAGGATGTGCAGCTATTTGCACTGGGACCTCAGAGCGTTCAGCTGGTGTGGCTATGGGCATTGGATGTGAAAACTTCGGAGATGTTGAATTACAATGAGCTAGTTTCAAGCGATCAACTGAAATCGTGTCTTTCGTCCCCTCATGTCGAGTTGGTAATATTTGTCAGTTCTGCGAATGACCTTGAAGGGACCGTCGTAGGGTGGCTGCAGGGGTTTCTTGACGGAGTCATGACGTACGAACACATGTGTGCAAGATTGCAACTTGGCTGGAAAATAGGTGGGCGTATGTCGAGGCTTGCGAGTAGTGGCAGGACTTGCAGTAGCCATGCAGGATCGAAGACGGTTGGCGAAGACTGTGGAGTCTGTGACCACCTCTGCAGGCTGAGGTGCGATGAATTCCCCTGGCACTCGGAGAGCACTGCCATAGACTAACTCTGCAGCTGTGCACTTGCTGTCTTCCTTTACTGCTGATCTGATGCCCAGCAACACCCAGGGAAGTGCATCGGTCCACTGGTCTTGGGGAACATGACACTTCAGAGCGCCCTTCAATTGCCGGTGAAACCTCTCGATGAGCCCATTGGCTTGAGGGTGATAGGCGGTTGTCCTGAGTCGATGAGAACCGAGTACTTTCATGAGGCTGCTCCACAGGTCGGACTGGAATTGACTGCCTCTGTCAGTGGTAATAGTGGTTGGAGTGCCAAATTAAGAATGTGCGAGCGATTGTCTCCGCTCGAATATTTGGCAATGGCAGTGCTTCCGGCCATTTTGTAAATCGATCAATGACAGTTACATAGTTGCCAACTTTCTAAAATGAAAAAATCGGGATAGGCCATGCCCATTAATTAACCATCATGAATATCATTAAGATAGTATGAATATTGCTGAAAGAATTTAAGAGCCTGAGTGTTCCAGTCTGTGATTATAGAAGATAATGCCTGGGCTACGAGAAAATCTGCTAAGTCGTTGCTAAGCTTCGGCACGCTACTTCGCGTTGCTTAGGTTCAGAAAGCTAGCTATGGTATTACCGTGAAAGACACGTACAGAGATGTCAGTAATGGTTGTGAGTCAAACAGGAATGGACACAAGAAGCAACTGATAGAGGTGAGTTGACCATAGACATACATACACTATATTTTGACAAGCGGAAGTAAACAACAGAAACAACTGAATTTAGCTAATAATCTTGACCAGAAAGGAGTAATAAGTGAAGTTCTGTGTCATTTCTTTGTTCTATTTGATACTTTCCAGGTCTATTTTTCGCTTGAGAACACCACTGACGTCCAACAGTCATGGATTCTACCAAAATAGCCTGGCTATTTATAGCTACTTGTGTTCCAACTCTGGATCCTGAATATCACTGAATAATCACTAACCTCCTTGAGAAGACTTCAGCCATTCTTGATTCACTCACCTGTACCAAATGATGAACTTTTGCTGTTGTGCTATTATTTCATACAATAATATTTTATTCTTTATTTCAGTGTTTTCAACCAAGTTTATATGAAAATGTTTTATAGTAACCACCCTTGTAGATATGCTGTGCAGATAGCTATACCACTACACAAACCACTGATATCAAGCAGACTAACTTGCAGACTAACTTGCAGACTATTGTGTGCAGCTGTTGGCTAATAGTTATTAACCCCCTTTGTTGTACGCGGAATCGAGTATTTGGCGTTACGCGGACCTAATAACGGGTACTCGATTTTGAGTATTTGGCCGATAATCGGTTAACTCTATCCGGACTTGCTGACTGTGCATGACTGTGCAGCTCTCTGTTGTGGTGGTGGTCAGGTGTGTGGCTAACTTATATAACAATTCCTGGAAAAAGTTATGTGGGCTTATGTAAGAATTCCGGGAAATCCTATTGCAAGTAAGTAAACCGGGTGGGATCCGGGAAAGGCTAAAAAAACCGGGATAATCCCGGCAAAACCGGGATAGTTGGCAACTACGCAGTTAGCAGATAGGAGTATCCATTTGAGTGTGGAAGTGGTCCAACGAGGTCAATATGGATGGAGTCGAAGTGAGCGCTGGGTGGTGCAAAGGTGGACAAGGGAGCGGAGGTATGCCGATTGATTTTGCTGCGCTGACAGCGTAAACACTCTTTGGTCCACAGTCGGACGTCCCGGTTGATGTGTGGCCAAACGAATTTCTCTGTGATGAGATGCTGAGTTGCTCTGATGCCTGGATGAGACATCGAGTGCAAAGTGTCGAACACCAATCGGCCCATGCCAGCTGGAACAAATGGTCTGGGCTTGTGGGTTGTAGTGTCACACAGGAGAGAAATATCAGTTGTGCCATCCAAGGGTGTGCGTTGGAGCTGTAAGCGAGATGTCTCAGGATGACTCATTATGTGTTGTAGCTCCAGGTCTGTCTGTTGTTGGTGGGCCATATCACGAAAGTTGATGTTTTTCAATTCCAGTGGAATGACAGAATTCTCAGACATCCGGGACAGGGTGTCAGCTGGAATGTTAGCAACGCCTCTGATGTACCGGATATCAGTGGTGAATTGTGCGATGAAGTCTAGGTGCCTGGACTGTCTGGGGGAACGACAACTGTGGTGAGCTTGGAGAGAGTACGTGAGAGGTTTGTGGTCAGTCAGCACGAAAAATTCGCGACCTTCCACGAAGTGCATGAAGTACCAAATAGCCAGGTATATCGCCAAGAGCTCTCGATCAAAGGTGCTGTATCTGGTCTCTGCTGGCTGAAGTTTCTTTGAATAGGTGACCAGGCCCCGTCAATTAGCTGTTGCAGGACTGCACCGACTGCGAAATCTGACGCATCTGTGGCAATGGACGTGGGGGCGTCGTCATGCTGTGGGTGGAACAACATGGTAGCATTGGCTAAACGCTCATTGCTGCTCTGAAATGCTAACTCAGTCGAAGGGGACCAAGCAACAGGAGCATTAGGAGGAGAAGCTTTTCCGATGAGCAGGTTTGTGAGAGGCAAAAGGAGCTTGGCGCAATTGGGAAGAAACCTTCGATAGAAGTTGAGCAATCCCAGGTACTCCCGTAATTGTTGATGCGTAGTCGGCTTGGGAAAATTGCAGATAGCTTGAACTTTGTCCGGCAGTGGACGGATACCAATGGAATCGACAACATGCCCCAAGAACGTGAGAGTAGGTACGCTAAAAATGCTCTTCTGGGCATTGATGATGATTCCGAATCAGCTGAGACGGTCGAAGACTTGCCGAAGGTGTACTACGTGGTCCGTTGAACTGCTGCTGGCAATTAGGAAGTCTAACCCACGAAGTACTTCATCCATGAACCTCTGGAATGTTTGAGCCGCGTTTCTCAGTCCAAACGGCATCCTGGCAAACTCAAAGAGACCGAAGGGTGTGGTTACTGCTGTCTTTGGAATGTCTTCCTCTGCCACGGGGATGTGATGATAGGCGCGAACTAAGTCCAACTTTGAGAAGACAGTGTTGCCCTGGAGAGATGAGGAAAAATCGGAATGGGGTATCTGTCTGGTGTTGTGACTTGGTTGAGATGCCGGTAGTCTCCGCATGGTCTCCAGTCACCCGATTTCTTTGGAACCATGTGCAGAGGTGGCGCCCAAGGGCTCTTGGAAGGCCGGATGATGCCGAGGTCCAACATGTGCTGGAACTCCTTCTTGGCGGCGCATAACCGTTCTGGTGAGAGACACGTCTGGCTTTCATGGCTATGGGTGGACCTGTCGTGACTAAGGAGTACAGGCTGCTCACTAAAGTTGTGTGGTTGAGTGAGTTGAGGGTAGTCCGCCAGAAGTGCAGTGTATTCTGCAGACGAGTTAGGAGGTGGGATAGCGGGTTTGAGTGCAGCTGAGTTGGCTACAACACCTGAGATTGTAAGTTGTGTGGTGTTGTCTACCAGCTTCTTGTTGTTGAGGTCAACTGTTAGCTGAAAGTGATGCAGGAAATCTGCACCGAGGAGAGGTTTGTCCACATCTGCAATGACGAAGACCCAGGGTAGAGAACGACGAAGTCCAAGGTCCAGGGTGAGCGACTTCCTTCCGTAGGTGGAAATAGACGAACCATTGGCGGCTTGGAGGTTGAAGTCGAGTTGACGGTGCTTCCTGTCGATGGCAGAAGGAGGAACAACACTGACTGCTGCTCCAATGTCGACGAGGAATGTAAGGTGATTGGTGGGGTCATGTATGTGCAAAAGACGACTTGTGCAATTGGTTCGGCCAGGGTAACTCGTCATCGCTAGCGCCTGGCCACCTAGTTTGGGTAAGAGCACGGTGAGTTGCACTTGCGAGCCTCATCACCAAATTTGCGATGATACCAACAGACTTGCTCCACAGCTGAAGGTGAAGGGGTGGGTGAACGGTTCTGGTGACGTTTTGGAGATGCGCTGTTAGCTCGAGTGAGAGCTTTCACTGAGGTCTGGAGTTTGGCGAACTCTGACAGGATGCGGTTGAAGTCTGCCGCCGTAGGTAGGCGGGACTCTGTTGAGGTAATGGCAATCACTGACTCAGGTTGCTTGACAGGTGGGGGTGGGGTAGGTTGACTTACACCGCGTTAGCCTTGTGGGTACTCCTTGTTAGCTACTAGCTAGCCACCGTTCGGAGTACTACAGATGCTACTATTGTGGAGTCAGAGAATTATTATTTCTTTCTAGATAACACACACTGCATGAGGTGATACAAAAAGTAAAGATTGCGAAGTGACGTAATGATAATGTAATGTGTTGATAATGATATTCATAGAGTAGTTCACTACAATGTCATTAGGGAAACTTACGCGCTTCTGTCTTTGCTGTGGCTCAGGATTCCCAACATATCACAACAGGTTAGTAAAGATTCCCCGTAGTGAGTTGAGTTTAGCGGACCAAGTCATCCTGGTTAGTTGATGCTCACCAAACAATGATTGATCACTCTACACAAGCTTGACTTTGTCACTGCATACCCAATAGATAGCAATCACATCAGGATGATCATGAATTCAGACCTTTCGGCAAGCTGACACAGATGTATACCGCATGCTGCATAGCTCTCATAGCTCTAGCAATCAGCCTCTACTTTCCATATTCTGTATCAACTCCAAAGAGATTGATGTGAATCGACTCAGTATGGACAGAGTCAATTGGTCCCAGTAACCTCCCAGTAGAAAGCTGTCAATCACGCTAGGCCTCTCAGTTGTAGATTTATAACATGTTTGATACTACATTCTTGAACCTGGCTGACCCATGGTCAAAGCCAATCCACTATGTTGAAGGTCCTTCCACCGATATGCCAGATAGTGCTCATCATGGGTGACAAACAAGCTGTTTGTCCCACTCCTCAGCTAGCTTTGGCATCACTATCTAGAACATGTGGGCCACTTCCCACTAAAGACCTGCAGGGCAGCCATGTATACATATGCACCCCCAATAATGAGCAGAGAATACAACCTATCTCCAAGCTTAACCTGTACAATTTCCAATTCCCTTAGAAGTTACCTACTCACCCAAGTAATTCCCTTCTCCTATTCTGCCCTAACAAAGAAATCATAAGCACACACGGCACTATATTACTTCTAGTCTAGACAGATGATCACTAAATATACAACATATGAATTGTGAAATAGTGGGACAGACAAGTCAACTCTTTCTGACCACACACACATATATTATACACACTGATTGGTGCTTAAGAACATTTTCAGCACATGCTCAGTTCTACCTTCATCACCCTGAGGTGGATCTCGATCGTAGGGCAAAACATTCTGGCGTGCACATCATCACATCAAGCACAATGTGGGGGAAGCGAGAAAGTGTCACAGAGCAGGGCCTACCATCATTTCAGGCTAAACAGGCCTGCACCTTCCTTTTATCATTCCTCCACTCTTCTACTAGATCTGAATTATCTGCACACGCCACAACATACGCAGAGCAAGCATAACCCCACTCACCCTTACTTATCTGACCAAGCCGAGGTTAATCTGCTGCTAACCTGCCATCTTTGTGGTTGAACTTTTTCTGGAGCTGTCAATTTTCAACTGCACTTAGTTGTAATCTTACTCGGTATTTTGTGCAAAAGTTGAATAAGGTGTAAATTTGTGCAAAAGTTGGATAAGGTGTAATTTGTGCAAAGGTTGAATAAGGTGTAATTTGTGCAAAAGTTGAATAAGGTGTAATTTGTGCAAAAGTTGAATAAGGTGTAATTTGTGCAAAAGAGTTGAATAAGGTGAACGGTGGAATATTCCACATATGACAAAAGTAAAACCCAATGTGGGTGCCCAAAGGATTTCTCTGAAGTTCACAAGCTTCAGCTACACCTGAAAGATAACAGTGTGGGTGAAGCCACATAAAGAGAAAAGAAACTGAACGGATTTTTGTTTGTAATCATTGTATGTGTATCGTATTATTTTTATAACTCGGAAGTGTCTGAATGTTTGTAATTTTTATCTTGCCATGCGCTGACCTTCACTGAACTACTCGGGTCGCCCACGTGCGACTCAGTCCATGTCCACGATACGTCGTGCTGTGGGTCATTATCTTTTCAATCCTAACCTAAGGGAAGGAGCCAGTATGCTTGGAGAGGCTGGTAGACAAGACGTAGACTGATTCTGGTGGCAGGAGCTTGCACCAGAAGGCGCGAGGTTCCCCGAGTCAGCTGAGGCTAATCTGGGACGATCTCCCCACAAACAGTTACCTGTAGTTCTTTTATTTAGCTTTAAAATGCTTTCTCTCCCTCAGTTTGTTAACACTTAAAGAGCGCGTTTTACAAGGTCAGGCAGAGTTGATTATCACATTCTTGTCCTTTATGTCTTTACACTGCCTCTGCCTCTTATGCAATCTTTATCTACTTGACTTATTTCACCAAAGGTGCGAACAATAGCTACTAGTTAGCTAAATTTGTTTGTGGTATACCTTATCACGTATCAATTTTAACTCATGCAATGAAAACGGTAGTTAATGGTGGCATACAAGAGACACTCTACGATAGTTTCAACGTGAAACTCCAATTTCAGCATTCTGTTCCTGCAAGAAACAATTTACTCACGCGATTACGAGGTGACTTCACAAAAGCTATTACAGCGCGGAGCCAGCCGACAATTCCGCGTTCCCTCTAAAATCAGTCCGAAATTCAAAAAGTAACACAATAAAAAGTCGCTCTGAGTGAACTCAACCTAAATAGTCAGTAATCTCCAACATCAAAGCAGCGTGACAAATAGATTGACGGGTAGACGGGTAATGATTACCACAACCCTCTCGTGCACGTGCGCTGAGGGTTTAATGATTGACCTAATCCATCTACGCCTTTAAATTGAGGAATGTCACAATTTTCTAACCACTCGATACGTAAATTGTAAAGCGGATTGAGATAAATTTGAGTTTATTGCGAGGGGCAGAGTATTCAGCGTAGTAACAATATTTCCAGTGCAGATATAAAAATTGTAAGCGTTTCATAATATTGTAAATAAGAGATATACAGGCAAGTGGGTATTGAATTTTTATGTCGTGTTGATCATATTTACTATTTTAATAACGCTACTAGCTATTGTAGCTAAAACGTCCTTAAAAATATTACACTAATATTACAGAAACATTAATCTGTTTAAAAACACTTATAGCTAATTGGCCGAAAATTGATTTATTTATTTGGGGCTTTAATGTAACTATATTACTATAGTAATTTGACTGAAGTCATCCAAACAATTGCTACATTCATTTACATCATTAATAATAATACTAAATTTCATAACACTTATTGCAAGTATGTTTATAATAACAAGGGTGTATAACTTTGAATAATATTTTGTTTACACCTGAGAAACTTGTGCACGATCTGTTATCCCTCTCTTCGTTCTGTTAAGGCCAGTAAAATTTAACTAGTGCACAATCAATTAAATAAACTTAGACATTAATCAACTGAAGCAGGTTAAGTTGTTCTAATCACTAAATAAAGTCTTGCTTCTAATAGAGTGATTTTATTTTAAAGTTTTTTTAAGTCGTGCATGTGGTATTAATTTTCAGGAAAGTAAGACACAAATGATGTGATTTATTGTGCTGCTGCTGTTGTTTGGAGGTAACTTCTACATGTGGCAATTGTGGTGAAATAAATTCATAGAATATGAAGTGGCAAACTCCGGAAGTGTTACAGTAATGAGTGAGTTAACAGTAGCTATTGGGCAAGTTTACAACACTGGTTGAGTTTAAGTGCTGCGGTTGTAAATTACTTTGAATATGTAGATTTTTATTTAAGCTTACAAAATAGTGTATGTAATTATAAGCACCAAAGGTGTAAACCAATAGCACTACAATTATAACAAAATATTTTTCTCAAACCAAATTTACACGTGATCCATTGAGCCGAACCGCGCGACTAAATTAGGGTGCAAAGCAGGAAAGCTGTGGTTTTTGTTTAGTTTTGTTTTTTCTACTGTATTCCCATAGACTTTCGCATTGAGTTTTGGAATAGCACTCTCGCACTGGTTTTGGAGTTTACTAAGAGAACATTTTTACCTGCTTGGGTGCAGCTTCCAATAGTGCAAACTCAGGATGGGTAGCTGCTCCCTTCAGTAAGTTATTCAGGTTTTTCTTGAGGCCAACTCTACTTGGACAGAGTAAGAAGACAAACAAAAAATATTTTTGCACGTTAAGGGACTTGAATTATAATTTGAGTCCCCCTTTAATGCTTGGGAGGCCACCTGTAGCGGTGAGATAAAAAGCGTAAGGATATAACTAAACCAAGTGATAGAGGGGATAAAAATACCCTATATTACTTATTCCTAATTGTCAAAAAAAAAATGAGTACATCAAGCGCCACTGAGTGGTGGGATAGCAATGATAACACTGAAAAAAAAAGCAGTCAAACTCTCAGCAATGGCCAGATTCCTTGGAACTAAGCCCTGTTTCTAATGCTGTTTCTAATGCTGTTAGTAGGTCTAAATATTGCCATACCCTCTACTCCAGACCAATTCTAAACGTTCAGCTGCTATGCTGGGACTAGTTCACAACTTTCCAGGAAGGACATAATGCAAACCAACCCCTCAAGGTTTTGCTCCAAATACAAAAGCTGGTCTTTTATTTGTTAGTTTATTGTAAGATTATATATTATAAGACAATCATGATTTTAAGAATAGCAAAAAGTACTAATTAGGAATAATGATATAATATATTAATTCAGCTGTGAGAATAATCTCGCAATTCAAATTACAAGGCTCTGTACGCTATGTAGTTAGTAATAGTCAGTGTTAGCCAGAAAAGAAGCCACATTAGCTATAGAAAATGTTCAAACTAATTGAAATTATCTGAATGATCCAGCATGAGTTGGTACACAGGTTGCACTTAGTTTCAATTACTCAGAAAAAAATCTAAACAGTTTTTGCTGTTCTATAGAGCAGAAAAAATGATTGTCGCTTGGACTTTGTAATTATTGAATTTGAGGGCCAAACTCGTCACTTGTCTCCATACTTGGCTGTTGTTGGGTGATTCAATTGTATAAGCTTCAATATGTGATTTGAGTGATCAGCATGTACCATTCCACAAATATATTATGGTACCTATGTCTTTATTAGCATAAATATATTAACGAGTAACTAACTTATTTATTAATTCTACAATCGATTTCATTGGGATTGTTATCATGATTTAATAGATATTTACAATTATGTTGTATATGATTTTTCTTCAGGAAAAGAAAAACTGAGTATGTTGACCAAAGTTTTATCTAATTGTATTTCAAAGTACTTCGCAATATTGAATAAAAAGTGTCAATGCAAGTATGGATACTGTAATGCTAGTCTTTTCTGTGCAATGATTTTGGTCATTATCGCTGTAATCCTAGTAGTTGTTTCTTTCTCTATCATATTCTCATTGGTGTCAGAAAGGAGTCCAATGGACACACTATTTTCTATGGAGGCATCCAGGTCAAATATTAGCAAAACAGTCTGCCAAAATTACAAATGTACAGAAGACGGTGTTGTGTGCCCTTCTAAGAATGACAAAAACAGCTACCATTTTATGGTTTTACGCAATGGTTTGCGAGTACTTCTCATATCTCAACCAGATCAATTAATGTCAGCAGTTTCTATGAATGTAGCTGTTGGTTCCTTTGATGACCCACCCGAGTATCAAGGCATGGCTCATTTATGTGAGCACATGCTGTTCCTGGGTACAGAGAAGTACCGTGATGTCAATATGTTCAGTAATTACGTATCTTCTCACGGTGGGACACATAATGCTTTAACCAATGAGCAGGAAACAAAGTATTTTTTTGAAATTTTAGCAGGATACATAGAACCTGCTTTAGATATATTTGCTCAGTTTTTTATAAGTCCTATTTTTGATGATGATTTCTTGGACAGAGAACTCAATGCCATTAATGAAGAACATAAAAGTAAGTTTCAGTACCCAGAGTTTAAATGGATACATTTACTAAAGCATGTCTCAAGTCGAGATCATCCATTGCATCAGTTTGCTGGAGGAGACCTAACCACCTTGAACAAGAGCGGCATAAGGGATCAATTATTACATTTTTATCACAGAAAATATTCATCAAATTTGGTAATATGAACGTTAAATTCAGTATCCACAAAATAATCTATACATATTGGCATCGCCTGTTCCTTCCTACATCTTTTCCTATTTTCCTTTACCCATTTCCATATCTCATCCATCCATCCTAGTCTTGTTAACCAGCTTTTCTCCTTCCCCTGTGCCCCACCCCATTGTGCATGGAGAACGGCTGGTTAACAAGACTAAATCCACCCATTCATTCTTTCATCTATTCATCTGCCCCTCCATCCATCTATTCATCCATCCATCCATAACTAATGTTCTAATCTTACCCACATTCGTGTTATCATAATCAGTTCAAGTTAGTTACTATGCAATGTTTACTTTTTTAGATGAATTTGGTCATTCACGATACAAACCCAATACCGGAAATGGTACGAATAGTCAATCAATATTTCTCTAATATTCCAAATTTAAATATTAAGCCAATGACTTATGATAATTCTCCATTCAACAACCTCCTAGGAAGGATTATTATATTCAAGAGTGAACATTCTTTACACACTTTGTCTCTAGTATGGCAGACTCCTAGCTATCTAGATTCACCTAATAATGGATTAAATAAATTTATTAACCGGTTTTTTCAAGGAAAAGGTAGCATACATAAACATTTGGAAACTGAGGGGTTGGCTGTACAGCTCAAGGCAAAAGAAATAATGCATTCAGAATCTTTCTGGTTATTCAAAGTACAAATCCTATTGACAAAAAAAGGTTTAGAACGCCTCACTGAAGTTGTAAAAGTTGTTTTTGACTTCATGCAGACTTTAATATCCATGTCAGAGGAACAATTTAATTTCCAATGGAGAACATATAATGACATTCGTCAGATACAATTTGATTACTACAATCAAGAGTCAGCATTAGATTATGCTAAGTAAGTGTGGTAGTGTAATATTAGCTACATGGAGTAGGTGCCAAAAAAACTTCCAGATTTGTTCCGTAGAACGACCGTTTCATGATGAAAAAAAAATAGGGGTAAAAATGGTACACTGCTTGGTAAAATATAGTGTTTAGTTCAACCACGTTACCATTTTAATCTTTACCCGTTAGCCTTATGCCTCGGTCTAAGAATAAAAAAATCGTTTATCCGATAAAATGTTACAATTTTTCATATACAGGCTCTATTTTGAGGTGGTCATTTGGGTACAAAAAAATGAAGCCATATTATGTCAGCCATTGTTTTGCGAAGAACCGTTACTTTGACCACCGCACAGTATCAATGTTTAGGACCATCACAGCTTTAATTTGTTTACTGCTGGAGGTCTAAGGGATACGTTAATCAAACAAATGGCCGCCTCCGAGCAGCGACACTTTCAGCAGCTCTTGCAAGCAGAGGAACTCAGCGATAGGAATCCGACTGGCCTACAGCATCTGCACACAAACCAGAGTGTTTGACCTATAGGAGGGTGGTGGCAGAAGGGTTGAGTGGCTCTTTCTCAAGTTTGAGCCTGGTATCATTAGGGTTGTTAAACATCACCTGAAGCTCTTCTGAGCCATGTCTCCAAAGTTGATGCCATAGAGGTTCTCCGGTATGACAGAATTGAGATCCATTCTGGAGAGAGCATCGGCTGGAGCATTGAACTGGGGAATAGGGTACCTGTCTGGCACAGTAGCATAGTTGAGGCGTCTATAGTCCCCACAGGGTCGCCAGTTGCTAGATTTTTTAGGGACCATGTGGAGTGGGGAAGACCAAGGGCTCTTGGAAGGGCGAATAATCCCCAAGTCCAGCATGTGCTGAAATTCCCTCTTCGCCATGTTGAGTCTCTCAGGGGCAAGGCATCTTGCTTTAGAAGCGACTCATTTGTAGCAATCGTGTGAGTGACAGAATGCTTTGGAGGCTGATTGAGGTAACTGTGTGTCTGAGTGAGCTGAGGGTATTCAATCAAGAGCCGGGAATAGTCGTTCGGAGAGTGAGGCAGTGGAGGTAAGGAAGGCTTGAGGGACAAGGAGGGTGCCAACACACCACAAATAGAAAGGTGAGTGGTGTTGTCCACTAGCTTCCTGCTGTTGAGGTCGACAGAGAGATGAAAGTGGTGTAGGAAGTCAGTTCCAAGCAATGGCTTGTGAACATCTGCAATCACGAAAATCCAAGGAAGAGAGTGCCTGAGGGTGACATCTGTCAGCAAGAGAAGTAGGGAGTACACTAGTTGCAGTGCCAGTGTCCCCCAATAATGTTAGTTTGTTTGAAGAATCATGAATGAGTAGTAGGCAACAATGTTTAGAAGAGCCAAGAAAGTCTGTCACCGCTAGCACCTGGCTAACTTGTTTGGGTAACTGCAAGGGGACACACACTTGTGGGCATCATCTCCAAACTTCTGGTGGTATCGACAATATTGGCAATACAGGAATGAGGAAGGAGCAGGAGAACAGTGTCGAGAACTTGAACAAGTTGGGTGGTTTGCCTTGGTGAGCATGCTAACTGTGGCTTGAAGCTTGGTTAGTTCATCAAGAATAAGCTCGAAGTCAACTGACAAAGGCTTGAGAGCACTAACTGCCACAGTAGCTTGCACTTGCTCATGGAGAGGCGGGGCAGGTGCTGGGGCCGTGGAAGGATAGCTTAAACTAGCAGAAGTTGGGCCAGCAACAACCATTACTCTGTCGGCTAGCTCTACCAGGTTGCTCAGGGGAATGGAGTCTGTTGAAGAGGCCAAAACCATGCGGACATTATTTGGCAAGCGTTGCATAAATAACTCCATGAGAAAACTTTCCTCCACAGGAGCCTTATCTCCCAGTAGTTGGAGCATGCGTCCCAAAATCTGAATCAGCTACCGCTATCAAGGTGGTGATTACACTATAACATTCCGGGCAGCCCGAGTATACAGCCAAGCGTGAAGCATAGTAATTATTTGTTTCCTGTGTATGATGCAGGGACCCTGCTAGCCTTAGTGCCGATATTCAGTGCCAGTCATACTGGCCATACTGGGTTAGTGACTGCTGCGCTGACAGGGAAAACCATCAGAAACTATGGAAGTGGCAAACCCAACAGTACTGTCAAGCACAGAACAGGTACAGCTGTTAGCACCAGGTCCGTACCATCCAGCCACAGTCATTCCAATGAAGATAGTCAAAAAAACTCTTGACTTGGAAATCATAAGTATGGCAGAAATTATAGCTGATGCAGACATTTGTGGGATGTTTTTGATCAGACTCCCATTATGTGTTTGATTTTGGTCTTGTAGTAGTAGTATGCGACTTACATTTGTTATCTAGTCTGGTGATGAGTGCTGAATATTGTTGGTGACAAGGGAATGTGGTAGTCTAAGGTTGGGATTAATTAAGGTATTAACACAAGAGATTAATGGGGAGGGGTAGTAAGCCAGTCCAAGTTGAGTGTGGTTTAGATTAAGCACACCAATCAGTAGGGTATCCATGAGGGGAAAACACCAAGCAGGTGGTTGGGAAGCATCATAAGTAAGGTGTGATGGCTGTCAAGTCACCTGTAAAATACTTATGTTCGCATCGCCTGTCCAATTGCATGCTAGTTCATTCTGTATAGACATAGTCTCGTGCAGGGCCAGACCCTTTACCAAACGCAAAGCGAGGAAAGGGCATGGCCAAGTGAGGAGGGTGTGCTGTACCATATCCATGAATATCTGGGGGAAATGTGGTGTAACAAATTACCACAAAACGCGAATTAGAAGCATTGCGCTTATTGCTCTGCTCTCACAGTTCGCTCCTATCTTGGAGAATGAAGTTGAAAAGAAGTTTGGAGTGACCTTGGATGAGACACAGTTACTTGTGTAGGCTTGTAAATTGACATTTTTGAAGATGTCACAACTTCGTCAGAAGATAGCAGAATTGTAATATTCTTCTCTTCTTCGCCTGACCACAATATAAGTCACTTTCGCATAAACAATAATTCACCATAGTTAAACAGAGCCAGTTAAACAGTCTGGCCCTGCAACACTAGTATTGACACACGTTGGAGTACTTTACCTTGACTTCAGTAGGTCAGCACTGAAGCACCAGTGCCATACAATCATGCCACACCTGAAGCTGGCAGCTTGGGAAGAGATAATATCTTGGCATCCAGATAGGGCCTATGTTCAATATATCTGCTGGGGTCTTCGCCTGGAGCTCAGAATCAGTTTTTGGGCCAGTTTGATGCAGCCAAGGCTAATGTGGAATCAGCAAGTCACCACCCAGAAATTCTATCGGAATACTTGCACTAGGAGTGAAGCTTAGGTCGCATGTTACCATTCCCAGTGACCACACAAGTGCCAGCAATACATATTAACAGGTATGCAGTCATACCCAAGGGCCACAATACTGTGTAGCTTCGTCTCATCACTGACTTATCATTTCCTCCAGGTCAGAGTATAATGATGGCATTGACCCTGAGTTGTGCTCATTGGTAAGCAACACCGTAGATGATGTGGCTTCATGGATAACGCTGATTGGCTCTGGTGCCCTATTTGCTAAGGTGAACATAAAGGCTGCCTATCGTTTAGCGCCTGTACACTTTCAGGACAGATTCCTACAAGGAATGCAATGGGAGAGCATGATATATGTCGACCCTATGTTACCATTCAGGCTACAATCAACTTTATGCCATTGCAGATACCCTGCATTGGCTTCTAGCGATGTCAGGAGTGAAGCACCTGTTTCACTACTTCGATGGCTATATAATCATCGCCCAGCCTCAGTCACAGTATTGCAAGTCCCAGCTGAGTATCCTCATGTACGAGTACTCAAGGTTGGGAGTGCCCATTGCCGGCCATAAAACAGAAGGACCTACTACCAATTCTGATGAATGGAGTGATAACAAGGATTGCACTAGCAAGGAGCTAGAATCTCTCATTGACCACCTGTATAGACCACTTGCACTTAAGGATCGGAATGCTGATTGGTTGTGTGACGTCACACGTGGATGCTCGAATGCCATAAAGATTGTAAGGCTATGGAGACTGTCCACTTCGGAGTTTGAAACTCCCGCCATTTGCGTACTATTTTGTGTTTTATTTTTTGTATAAAAATCGATAAAAAGTGGAATTTAAACTGCAGTCTGTGAGACATGTTTGGTAGCTCTATGGCGAGTAGTTCACAAGTTATGAGCATTTCTAGTGGAGGGGGAGAAAGTTCCACCGCTGTGGAAGAAATTGCGCTAACGGCGGCGGATATTCTGTTGTCAGAGCTGTTTGACAAGCACCCTGTGGCTGCTTTGCGTTGGTGGCTGCTGTGCAGAGGCATCAAAGTTATTACTTCTACCAAGAAAAAAGACTTAGTTGACAGGTAAAATGTTAAACCTACTTTGTGGCAATAGTAGTTGCAGTTGTTGCATTGTGTATAGAGTGAGAAAGGTGGAGGCTGATGAAATTCCCGTAGTAGATGTTGATGGCTCATTTCTTTACAAAAAATATAAAAAATTAAGTGAGTCAGGCAAAGAAATAGCACTTCCATCAATTCTGTCTCCACCAATATCTGGGTAGACAGCTGTGACTGCACAAAATTTTCAGGAACTTGCTGACTCAATTACTCATGTTTCTGAAGGTATTTTTTTTGCTTGTATGTTTACTTATTATTCAGCTATGCTACATGTTTAGTTTACACCTACTTGGCCAGCTATGTTGGCCGTATTAGTGACCAGGGTCCAAATCGGGCATTTTCTCGTGGATACACACATTGGGCATCAGGTAGAGTAGAGGAGCTCCAGGTAAACACGAATAATCTACTATGCCATGTGAAGAGTAAGATGAAGCCATCTATGAAGGCTGGAGTCTATAATACATATATGCTTTTGGGATGTGAAGGAGACATAGCTTGTGTAAAGCTGGCTACATGTGAATGTGCTGCAGGGTGTGGGCATATCCCCACATGATGGAGAAAGAGAGAAGTAGAGATAGAAGATAAATAAAGAAATAAATAAAGAGTTACAGGAATAGAAGATCATCATTATTAACATCATTAACATTATTCATATTTATCTTCACACATGCGTACTGAGTTGAACTCGTGCTTTTACTTATTTGGTTATATCATTTCATTGGTCAGTTGTTGTAGTCATTTCATTGGTTGTTGTCGTTATTTTGGGAGGAGTCAGCTCTCCGTATATATACTCGTACTCCGAGCTGACTACGCCAGAGTCTAATTACATTAACTAAAGTCTAAGTACTGAGGTGACTGTACCAATTCGTTGGATAGGCAACCGGCTGCGGCTAGATCGTTGTCTATGTTAGCTCTCTGGTGGCAGCGAGTTACTGCGCTGTTGTCAGGTGCGAGGAGGTAAAGCATTCCTTGGATTGCCGCGCCCCCCACATATGGTGGCAGCGGTGGGATCCCAATTCGGTGTTGAGGGACCACTGACTTCCGAGGAAGACGTTCCGAAGGAAGACTCAGAAAGAACATCTAAAACCAACTACCCACGGTCTTTGGATCAGTGAGACGCGACCTTACCTTGGTACTGGGAGCAAGAAATACGCAGGACCTTGTTACGACTTAGGGACTAAAATTCTAACGGCTATCTCGTTTCGACGGAGAGGCTACACGTTCGTTTCGTTTCGACGGTTGCGAACATTGGTGGATTTCGTGTTGCGACGCGGGCTACCTTGGATTGTTTGGGTGGAAGTTGCACAGGAGGGTTGTCTGCAGAGGGGACCTGGAGAGTGCTGGGCCGCCTTGTCTGCTGGCATTTGGGGTTTAGTTGTTTGTTCGTTGTGAAATTTTCTAAGTGTTAAAAGCCTTATTGTCACCTTAATTTCTAATTGGTGTTGTGCCGTATTTGGTGTGTTGTCGATTGAACTTGAGTTTGTGCATTTTGTTGTGCTTGTGAGATTTTAATTACCTGTACCTGCTCTATTTCATTATTTCTTTTACATTTCATAGGTGTCTAGCAGGAGACGAGTTCATACTTGCCTTCTATGACGGAGCCTGTGATTGGTGAGAGGGGGACGAAGAGGATTAAGAAGTCTGCTGGAGTGACTGGTGAGGGATCTTATCGACCTCACAGGAAGGCAGTGACTGAAGAACGGTCACCTTATCTGATCAGGTCTACGGGTGCGAAGTGTCCTGAAGAGGGTGATACCGAGGCTGAGGCAGAGGTGTTGAGAGCAGAGGAAGAAGCGGTTATGGCGAGAAGGGGAGATGAAGAGTCGACGGCTGCTGCGTTGTTGCAGTACCTTAGGGAAAGGGATGCCCAAGACAGAGAGGAGAGAGCACAGGCCATGGAACTACAGAGACTGGTACTAGAGCAGGAGAAGGAAAGGCACAGGTTGGCTGAGGAGAGGCTGATAGCCAGACGGGAAGAAGATGAGCAGAGGCGTAGAGATGAGGAAGAGACCCGACGTACATTGGACGATGAAAGACGATGCAAGGAGAGGCGTGAGGATACAAGGGTCAGGGAAAGGAGAGAGTTGTTAAATGAGAAATTGAAAGGTTTAGGGATGTATAAGGAGGGAAGTGAATTGAACGCCTATTTGAGTAAATTTGAGAGGATCATGAGGATGGGTGATGTAAGTGAGGACAGTTGGGGGGATAGATTGTACCCAAAATTAACGGAGACATTGTGCAAACGTATGACAAAAGACTTAGACAGTGAGGCTAGTTACGAGATTATAAAGGAGGGTTTGCTTAAAGCAGTTGGTGAGACAGCTATTACCTATGGTAACAATTTGCTTAGTGTGAATAGTGACATGTTCAAAGCCATGACAGCTGGTGGTATAGCTGACTGGCTAGTAAAGACAACGAGTGGAATGTTCCGAGGGTGTAACACGGTGGAAGACTGCACAGTAGCTGTGGCACTGGCAGTTCTAAGGAGAGTATTGCCTGAGAGTGGCAAAGTGTTTGTAGATGCTAAGAAGATTGGGGAGTGGGGGAATTTAAGAGACGCTCTTGAAGACTGGATGTCTGGGAGACAGCCCGGTAATTATTTTAAGAGTTTGGGTAGTGGGCCTACCGACTCTAGTAGCAGAGGCTACAGGAATTATAAGGATAGTGTGAGTACCTTTGGGCAGGGGGGTAAGACCCAGGGTCATGTTGGGGATCGAGTGGGGGGAAATACCAGTGGGGTTCGTGGAGGTTTTAATAGTGGATTTTTGGTGAAGTGTTATAGTTGTGGTGAGATAGGCCACAGGGCCAACGAGTGTAAGAGAGATAAAGCTGGGAGCAGCTTAGTGGCAAGAGTGCCAACTTGTTATGTGTGTGGGAAGGTGGGACACAAGAGTCCCGAGTGTACTCAGAAGAGTAAGGGGACGACACCAGTCAAGAAAGAACCGCCTACGAAGCTGTCTGTTCTGAGACGTGCTGAGTCCGAGGTTCCCATGAATGTTGCTAGAGGGAAGGTGTGTGGAGTTCATGCAGATATTCTAATTGACTCCGGTGCTGAACTGGCGTCAGTTCCCAGGGAGTTAGTCCCTAAAGGTGTAGTGTGGGAGAGTGATGTAATTGTGAGAGGTTATGGTGGAGTGGAACGCTCGCACAGGTGTTTCATGTGTGAGTTTGAGATAGGGGGTTATAGGAAGCTCGTGAAGACAGTTGTGGATGAAAGTGAAGCAGTAGGTGTTGCCTGTATAGTGCCTGTTTCCCTTGTGGATGAGGAAGAAGCTACGGCTTACAGGGAGGCAATCAGGTCCTACAAGTGTGATGAGAGTAAGAGAGTCAATGTCCTGACAAGGAGTATGGCTAGAAAGGAAGCTGAGTCTGATCGTTGTCATGAGGGGGTGGAAAGTAGTGTCGCTTGGGATGTGGTGGTGCCCGAGGGTGAGGGTAGCGATAGAGTGCACGAGCCCGAGGATCCTGTGAGTAGCCATCCTGACCCCTTAATTATGCCTGAAACTTTGAGTAAGGTGGGGGAGGGACACGGGGCGGACGATGCTGAAGGTGCGCCGGAAGCCGACCAGCCCCAGGCGAAAGCAGGGGAGGAGAGTGTCAGGGGAAGAGCAGTTCCTCTTGAGGGGTTGCGTGGTAGTGATTCTGTTTGCCAGGAGTTGGGACAGATAGCTGCTGAGATAGGGCCAGTTAGAGAAGGCCAGGACAAATTGGAGTTAATAAAGGAAATTAAGGAAGATTCTAGTTTGAGCGATTGGCGTGAATTAGCCGATAGGAATGAAAGGGGATTTAAGTGGAGTAAGGGAGTATTAGTGAGAGAATTATATGTGAGTTGGGAAGAGTTTAGAGAAGTGATAGTGTTACCTAGAAGCCTTAGGAAACGTGTGCTTGTGTTAGGACACGATAGGAACGGACATTTGGGGGCGGACAAGGTGTCCAGGCTAATAGGAAGATACTTTGTGTGGCCGTGTATGGCCAAAGACATCATAGATTATTGTGGTAGCTGTGAGAGATGTCAGCTAAGAAGCAAACACAGGCCGAGAAGAGCTCCGGCTGTGGACCGACCGGTGTTGTCGGAACCTTTCGAGCAAGTGGCCATAGATTTAGTGGGGCCATTGCCTAAGGGTAAAGGGGGGTGTCGTTTCATTTTAACATATGTGTGCTTGGCCACGAGATGGCCTGAAGCAGTCTCATTACGTAGCATTACAGCCAAAGCAGTGGTTGAGGGACTTTGGAGTATATTTTCCAGAACGTCTGTCCCAGAAGTGGTCTTGAGTGACCAGGGCTCACAGTTCTGTGGGAAAGTCATGAACCAGTTGTGTTCTTGGCTCGGGGTGGAGAAGGTTAGAACCTCTCCCTATCACCCCGAGTCTAACGGATGTGTAGAAAGGATGCACGGTACTTTGAAGGCAGTGTTAGGGAAGTGCATAGATGAGAATATTGACTGGGTGGATCAACTCAATTTTGTGTTGTTTGTATTGAGGGAGATGCCTCACAAGGATTCTGGATTTAGTCCATTTGATTTAGTCTACGGGTTTAGAGTTAGAACTCCCCTAGATGCATTATATCATGGATTATATGAGTGTGATTCGAGTAAATTAAGTGTGAATGATTGGGTATTGAGAATGTCGGAAAGATTGGAAGCTATGAGGGATAGTGCAGCCTTGGGTATGGCTAAGGGGAAGGAATCCCGTATGCAGTATTTAAATAGAGGGACGAAATTAAGGGAATTTAAGGAAGGAGATCGAGTATTATATAGAGTGCCTGGGATGACTTGTAAGATGTCAGATTCGTGGCAAGGGCCATATTTAGTCATTAAGAGGGTAGGAGCTGTGAACTACCGGATTGCCAGAATAGGGAAGATTAAGCATAGTAAAGTGGTACATGTTAATTGCTTGAAGTGCTTTAAGGCGAGAGTGAATATTAACAGATTGGATGTGGTGATCGAGGAAGAGAGTGAGAGCAAGAGTGTACTGAAGGGAGTGTGTGAAGGGTTTGTACAGAGCGAATTAGATACAATACTGTCTGACTTCGACGACGTATTCTCTGACAAACCAGGAAACACTGACAAGGTGGTCATGAGTATTGAGACCACAGGAGAAGAGCCCGTTCGTCAGGTACCATACTCTGTTCCTTTAGGAATTAGAGAGAAAGTGAGAGAGGAAATTGCTAGTTTGGAGAAGAATCAGGGAATTATCGAGAGGTGTCAAAGCAAGTGGGCTTCACCTCTTGTGCCGGTCAGGAAGCCGGACGGATCAGTGAGATTGTGCGTAGATTATCGCAAATTGAACCAGCAAACAGTCAAGGAACCATATTATATTCCCTCATTTAATGAGATGGTTGAGAAAGTGGGTGGTGGCCGAGTCTTGTCTAAGATAGACTTAGCCAAAGGTTTCCATCAGGTGGTAGTGAAAGTGGAGGATCGGGACAAGACTAGCTTTATATGTCCCTTTGGAAAGTATAGGTACATTAGGATGCCTTTTGGGTTGACAAATGCTCCGTCAGTATTCCAAAGGTTGATGGAGGAGGTGTTGGTAGATTGCAATGAATTCTCGAGAGTCTACATAGACGATATTTTGGTAGTTTCGTCATGCTGGGAAGAGCATGTGTGTCATCTAAGGAAGGTGTTGGAGGTATTGAGAGAGGCAGGTCTCACCTGCAAGAGAACGAAGTGTCAGTTTGGTAAGAGGACACTAGAATTTTTAGGCCACCAGATTGGTGATGGCAAGGTGTCAGTGCCTGCAGCTAGAGTTGCTGCTATTAAGGACCATCCTGTCCCTCAAACCAGGAAGCAATTGAGAGCTTTCTTGGGGTTGGTAGGATTTTATCGTCGGTTTGTTCCAGGTTTTCATCGATGGTCCTCACTCCTCACACGTCTACGGCGATGTCTGGGAGGGTGAGTTGGACGAGTGTTATGTTAGATGCTTTCCGCGCATTGTGTAACTCATTATCAGCATCTGTATGTCTACATGTTCCATGTGTGAGTGACGTGTTTGTACTAGACACAGATGCCAGTGGTACGGGTGTTGGTGCGGTGTTGTCTGTGGTCCGTAAGGGGGAGAAACTTCCTGTTGCCTTCTTCTCCAGACAACTCCAGGGTGCCCAGAAGAGCTACAGTGCCCAGGAACTTGAGGGTTTGGGAGTTTATGAGAGTGTCCGTCATTTTGCGTATTTCCTATATGGTCGTCACTTTACTGTTGTGACTGATCACAAGGGTTTAATTGGGATGATGTTGAAAAGTCAAGAGAATAGACGTATTATGAATTGGAGTTTGAAATTGTCGATGTTTAATTTTACGATTGTGTATCGTGCTGGTGCAGATAATGTGGTTGCTGACAACCTTAGTAGGTGTGGAGACTCGTCAGATGTCAGTGCAGGAAGCACCAGTCTTATTTTGGAGGGGGGAGATGTGGGCATATCCCCACATGATGGAGAAAGAGAGAAGTAGAGATAGAAGATAAATAAAGAAATAAATAAAGAGTTACAGGAATAGAAGATCATCATTATTAACATCATTAACATTATTCATATTTATCTTCACACATGCGTACTGAGTTGAACTCGTGCTTTTACTTATTTGGTTATATCATTTCATTGGTCAGTTGTTGTAGTCATTTCATTGGTTGTTGTCGTTATTTTGGGAGGAGTCAGCTCTCCGTATATATATATACTCGTACTCCGAGCTGACTACGCCAGAGTCTAATTACATTAACTAAAGTCTAAGTACTGAGGTGACTGTACCAATTCGTTGGATAGGCAACCGGCTGCGGCTAGATCGTTGTCTATGTTAGCTCTCTGGTGGCAGCGAGTTACTGCGCTGTTGTCAGGTGCGAGGAGGTAAAGCATTCCTTGGATTGCCGCGCCCCCCACACAGGGTATGTAATTGTTGTATTTTTTATTACAAAATAGATTGTAGGCATCAAATCTTTTATTTAGGAAGTCAGCAAGCTGACTCATGTTTCAGCATTACTGCATGCCCTCTCAGCTCTTCATGCTCTTTCAGCCTTCACAACAATGGAAGAAGTAGATAGCGACGGTGAATCGTTACCCTGCACCTCCCAGCCATGCCGTTGGAAGCCTCCTAAGAAGCGCAAAGAAAGTACATTGCGACTTGCCAATGTAACTTTTATGAAGCATGACTATGCAAAACCTCACAAAAAGAAGGTCAGACAAGTGGAAGATTTTGATCCACGGCCAGATTCTTTTTGAGGAATGGCATCACAAGCAATTCCAGAACTGCTTCAACAGTTGAAGGGAGAGCAGCTTTGTGTGTCTCTATTATTTAATTCCCAGTTCCAAAGTGATGATTTGCATTCTGATTATATTAATATTCCTGGCCCATCAACATTGGAAGATACTATTACACAATTTAAGGAAACGCTCCAGATTACTTCTAAGAGATCTCGTTAAATAGAAAGGTATACCCGCGACCAGCAAAAATCTAATCTTTGGTTGTCTGTGCAACATTATCGTATAACGTCCTCTTTGTTTGGCGCAGTTTTTTCCCGTAAATCAAACACATGTCCTGACAACTTGGTGTTACGAATTATTCAACCAAAGTCATTGTTGTCTACTCCAGTAATTAATCATGGAATAGAAAATGAGAAGCATGCATTAGATGAATATATTAAGTATCAGCACACAATTGCAAAAAACGATCTGGTTGTAGCCCCCTCTGGAGTCATAGTAAACCCCAGCTTCAGTTTTCTTGGAGTTTCACATGATGGAATGACCCATCTAATTTAAATGACCCGTATGGATTTTTGGAAATAAAATGTCCCTACACTTGCTGAGACATCACACCAACAGATGCATGCAACCGAAGTAAATTTTAGTGCACAGCAAGTGATGGAAAGATTCATTTGAAAGAATCCCATGCTTACTATGCTCAAGCGCAAGGTCAAATGGCAATAGGAGAACGTCGTTGGTGTGACTTTGTGATATTCACATTTAAGGGGATTAGCATTCAACGTATTTCTTTCAATTAAGACTACTAGACGGACACATTATTACCTAAATTAAGTCATTTTTATGATAACTGTGTTGCTCCTGAGTTAGTTAGCCCTATGCATGTACTTGGACTTCCCATGAGGGATTTGGCTAAAATGTAATATTTTTATTTGCCATTATATTTGTCATTCTTTTAACTAAAATTGTATATTAAAAAAAGTTGAATACATACAATAAATGAATTTAGTCATTTGAAGAATCAGAATCCATATCCAAACCACTCTCATTGTCTATATCAGGAAGTTCTTCGAAATATTCTCGACATCCTTTTCCTGGCTACTTTGAGACAACGGCACCAAGGCTGGTAAAAAATTAGTTAGGAAAGAACACACAAAAACGATTTGATTAGTTAAGTGAAACATAGAGGTTGGAATCACTCCTTTTAAAATTTGAAAAGTTTTTATTCTTCCAGTAGCGCGTTCAACATGAATCCTCACTGAAGCTATTTTTCTACTTTTATTGAAATCTGCTGCTGACAGTTGTTTTTCGTTGAGAAAGGCAAGTATATTTAGGTTCACATTAATTTTCTGCAACAAATCTCGTATTGTAAACCCTTTATCTGCCATGATAGACACACCAGGCTTGTCTTTGAGTGCATCTAGGAAGCCACATATTTTGGTTAGCTCAACATCAGATATAGAACCTACATATACTGGAGACACAAAACATATGGCTCCATTTGGAGTGCATGCTATTAAAAACTTAATGGTGTTATGGTGTTTATATTGACTCCAAGTAGACGACTGCAAAGATAAATCAGATGGAGTTTCAATGAACACTTCGATGCCATCAATAATAGCATAAGTTGTAAGAAACTTTTCTCAAAAGACAGTTGGCAATCTTCCTCTGACTTGCTTCACCGATGGCATCCATTCAATTTCTTTTAAATGGTGATATAGAAAACAGATCCAGGTAGTTATGTACCGAGACACCTGGGAAGTCGATAACCCAAATCTATAATGTAGTTTAATGCAATTAAACAAGGTTAACGATGGGAGCACAGAACTCCCGCCTGCCGTGGGCAGATGCGGCGCATCCTGGATAGCCACGTCGGAGATAGTAACCACGAGTCAAGCGCTGAGGAAGGGGGAAAGCAGCCGTTGCCATGATCCCGCCAAACCATCCCCATCTCCTCCTATGAATAAATAATATCCACCGCTAACTGCGGTGTGAAGCTGGGTTAGCCACCAGGCCCCCGCAGTAAGGCACCGCGGGATGCCCGCAAAACGGGGGCCTTTCCCCCCCAAAGGTGGGGAATACCCTGGTCACGTGCCTAACACTCACATGCTCAGAGGTAGGTGAAGTCACGTGACCATGGTAGCGGCTAGCCCAGACTCGGGTAATGTATAGGTAGGGTTTATTCACAATGATCTCGATGACAAATGATAGCGACTAGAGTTAATGATAAAACAGTAAGTTTTCAATTTCAGAAATAGCTGGGTTTTTGGATCCAATTTGCACCGACGACTTCTCATAGAATTTTTTCTTTGGACCCCCAACACTTAAGGTGATTGACAACAAGACCCAAAACTCATAAAAGCAGAAAATACCATGTAAGACACAAAACCTATATAAAAGGATATGAGATTAACATTATTTTGAATATCTTCTACATGAAAATGATGTTTTTGAAGGCTCTTTCTTTAGTCTTGAATTTTCACTTTCAAGCATTTCAATGTGAGCCAATTGAGCCATATCTATACCTCCAGATGATTTAGGAGTTACCTCCTCACTATAAGATGTTCCCGGCTCATCAGATGTGGTAGATGTTGTAGGCGGTTGCTCTAATGGAAAAGGAGTAAGATATCTGCTGGCCCCAGAACTAGTAAATGGCGTCAAACTATGTTCCCTGATTTTAACCGCTCTTTCTTTAGCACATTCTGCTCTAGCTCCAGGCTTGGCAGGAGATGAAAATCTTCTACCTATAATACACAAAACACAATGAGACCTTTCACATCTATTCACTTGATCGCCCAGGCCTCAGCCTCCTTGTCACTGTACATATAGTATCTTCACCCACTTCTTACCTATTCACTACACCTCCCTGGTCCAGCCTTACCTTGTCATAGTACATACAATGTCTCTATCCCTGGCCTCAGCCTCACAACCAGCCCTTCTTGCTACACTTTAGCTACTGACAACATACCTAACACCCTTCCTGTCCTGCATTTAAATAAACATTGGTCTATTGAAAGCAATTCATCTATAACAATGGAGCTATAGTTAGTGAAACAGATGCAGCAAGAAGGAACCAACAATAAAAATATTACTTACCTATATTTACACTTGGTCAATTCTTAACAGGAAAATGTCTGGAACAAACTCTTGTGCTGGGTTTTAGGTCACTTTCTTGCAAATGGAAACCTCCAGCCACTTACTTCTTGCATCAGGGTTTCTAGGAAACCTGTGGAAAGATATTCCTGGGTCCTTAGACTGACTGTTTCCACAGACTCGACACCGCTGACCCAGCATCCCCAGCTAAAACCAACTATAACTTGCCAACCGCACGTCTTCTCGTCTTCGTTCAAGCACCACAACCAACAGATTTCTTTAGACTCTTCAACCACTATCGCTTAAATAGATTTCTGCGTAAACTGAGCATTAAACGGATGTTTTAAATGCTGGACGCTCCCATTCTTCATTGAAATTAATACATTAGTATCCGTAACTTGAGGGGGGGGGGGGGGGGGGGCTATTTGTGTGGCTTCCAGGTTGTCTGTCATTCAGACAACCAGATATGAAATCAAGGTCCAGCAAACATAAAGGAATGATGCACCATGCCAGTTACGCTGCCGGGAATTTGTTATTTGTAGAGGCAGCAGTGTGCCCTTGTCCCATCATATATTGAATCAAGGATCAATCACCTAGCTGACAATTTATCCAGGAATTCTGTTTCTTCCTTTTTGTTCAAGGTACCAGCAGCCAGCAGACTCCCATCACTAGTCTCCGCCTGTCTGCTGCACCTACTACTGGATCAACAAGCAAACTGGACCTTAAAAACTTGACACCAGCAGTTCAGAAGTATTTTCAAGCAGGACTAGCCCAGTCCACACAGAAATCATATGCAGCAGCCATGAAACATTTTTATCAGTTTTGCTCCATGTACACGATAGCGAGTCCCCTTTCCTACTGAGCTCACTTTGTGCTATTTAGTTGTATACCTGGCAAAACAGAGCCTGTCACTGCAGACTGGAATATTGCTGGGCCTCCCAAATCCTCGGGAAAATACATCTTTGCCCCTCTTGAAGCGAGTTCAAGCCAGTACCAAGAGAATTAGGTTGCAGAAGCAGACAAGTTCACACTGTGTTAGGCTCCCAGTCACTATACATACTCTGAAGAGGGTGAAGAGTTCGCTCTAATCAACTTTGTATTCTGATAGAATGGTGTAGGGGGACTCTCATTGTCTGGCTAACCAGCCAATTTACTTGGGCCTCTAAAGCCCCATGCACTGACTCTACAGTGATGGAGTCTCTCTCCCAAAGTTAGGGGAATCCAGGGATCACATGAGCAGTGCAAGCCGGGTAATGTTATACCAGAACAAGACCAGCCTGGCTCTTTAGGCAGAGTCAGGGTAGATTAGGGTTGTGAGCTATAAAACCAATAACCATAGTTAATTGTATGATTACAAAGAGTCATTTTTGACGGGTACAGATAATTTTAAGACTAATTTAATGGACTACTCAAGTCTGTTTTGATTTTAAATCATAGCGTTTAGATTGAGATTGCTCGATTTTCCTCAGTGAAAATATACTGAAATGACTGAGTGATGGTGATATAGAAGCTATATGTAGTACAGGACAGAATAGAGCTGGATGAAGGTATTAATATTAGATTCTATTGTAGCTGTCAATTAATGTGTTAATAGATGATTGAATGAGCCTGACTAGGGGGATGAGAAATGTAGAGTAAAATGAATGATTAAACAAGTAGCAATGAGCAAAACATTGTTTTACTCTTAATCTTGCAGTGAGCTATCCTCATCAATGAGACTCGTACATGAACCAGCAGATTTTATTCACAACCCAAAACGCTCAAAAAAAAATTATCGACTTTTTCATGAAATTGTACAACATTTCACTGCAAGAAACGTCATTATCACTGTAGGACTACAAGACGTTCCATTATCAGAGTCTTCCTACCATTTCGGTGACTTTGACATAGTCAGACATGACATTCAAGTCTCTTCAGTGATGGATTTTCCCATTCCAAAATTGGATATATTAGAACCAATATATTTGACTAAGTTCGTTATCTATATGATACCCCTCTTGTTACTAGATTATTGGACATCACCAAAAATAACAAAGGGCCTCCATTTATCTTATTATAACCAGTTTATACCTGACGAGAATCGATTTTCACCAGATCCAAATCGCTGCGATTCATTTCTGACACATCTGTCCAAGTCGAATTCATCCATTCAAATGTGGATGGTTAGATATCAGGTAACAAATATTCCTAATGTACATATAAAATGTGAATTTAGAAGTGGCCGAGCGGACGGATCATTGCGGTGGTCTGGTAAGCTCAGTATAACTGTGTGCTTGGTACTTAAAAGTATACAAAACCCACACTCTGAAATTATTATAGATAACTCACAATTCAGATTGTAAGTAGTGATATTTGCAGGGTTTTAGCTAGGGGAGGTGGCTTAGTTGATAACCAATTTGTCAGTCCCAAATTATTAACTTCCTCTGACATGCATTGGCATCCTTCCCTTCTTATTGACAAGACTTAACCATAAGCCATCCAAGTATTGCTTTTACCCTTTAAAACTCAACATATCCTCTAAATATTGACTTATGACTCACTTTCTATCCAGCCCATTATCTCAACACCCTTCCCCACTTTAGTAAACTAATGTCAAACAAATAATTAGATATTATTATAATATTGGAATGGGAACCAGGGGGACCAGAAGATGAGGCAATTTTTAAAAGAGGTTTCTCTCTCACCCCTTCTGTAAGTTTCAATCCAGTAATTTTTTTATTTATGATTTCTTGACAGAGCATGAATACATTTGTATTATTTATTAGCCAAATTATGAGATATATATAGTATAATGTGTATTGTTTAATTGTTCTATATAAACATAAATTAAATATTTCAGTCATTCTCGGCTGAAATAATTATACTAATAGCACATTTTTTCTCGTTCTAATAGCCAATATTGTTAATTATAAACTTAACCCGGCATTTCGACTTCTGGCTGAAGTCCTCTTCAGGGGTTAACTGAGGTCAAACTCTCCGTGGTGATATAATAACACAATGTCAACAGCAAGATTTAATCATATAACAATGCAACCATTAAGACAGGTTCTAAAGAGTTACCTTCTAACGATCACACAGATACTGAGCAAGAGAAAAAAAAAGGTTTAATTCTTACTATTCCATACATAGCAGGATCGAGTGAGAGCATTCAGAGAGTGTGGAGAGACTTTGACATCAAAACAGTGTTCAAGTCAGGTAAGACACTAAGATTACATCTTACTAAAGTCAAAGATACTTTACCCATTACCACAGAGTCATCCATTATGTACAGTATACCCTGCAGTTGTGGTAAAGTGTATGTGGGTCGGGCGACAGAAAGTGATGAGGCGTGGCAGGATACCACGCCTCCAACAGAACAGAACTAGTCATGCACACACACAGTCATATTTTTGGTACTCTGTATTTAGCCAGTAAGTTGTTTGTGCAAGTCATTCATTCGTTAGTGTTGATCGTGCGTATGTTTGTGTGTTCCTGTGCTGCAGTGTGAACGTAAAGCTGCAGTGCACAGGAAGTCTCTATCTTTCGTGTGTCATAGCCCGTCATAATAGGCGTGGCCTTTACAGTCATATATATACTTGTATCATCCGTCAGAAATTTTAGTTCTACCTCGTTTAAAACTCTATAAGTAAATATTAGGCCGGGGAGGAGGACTCTGGTGGCAGCATACCTCGCCCCACCAGCACATGAGTAAAGTTGGTATCTCGTCTGAGACTGAGTGCGCGGCGACCCACAGTGTACATAGATGAAACAACTAGAAGGCTTGAGCTGAAAGTGAACGAACATCATGATGATCGTAAGAGAGGTGATGAGAAGGTTTCACCCATTGCTGAACATGCTTGGCAGCAGCGTCACCCCATTGAATGGGAAGATGTGAGAGTTGTAGACAGAGCCAGTAAGAATCGTGAGTTGAAGATCAAGGAAGCTCTACACATACAGATGACACCTTGCAACAACAAGTTGAACAGAGACATAGGTTTAGTGCTTCCAGGACTCTGGTTGTCCATACTGCGTGCATATCACCCTTCGAGATATAATACACTGTAAACATACATTCCAGAAATCTTGCTGTTTACATAGTGTTACTATATCACCACGGAGAGTTCGGCCTCAGTTGACTCCTGAAGGGGACTTCGGCAAGAAGTTGAAATGTCGGGTAAAGTTATAATTACAAAATTGGCTGTTAGAACGAGAAAAAAATTGCTATTATTACAAATGAAATACTTGCAACTTTATTTTCATAAATTAGCCCTACTCGATTTGTATACAACTATTGTGGCCCAAGCCATTACTTCCACTATACATGACGCAGAAGAAATTGGATATAAGACAAAGTTTTACGAAAATTCTCGAGGATTAGAATTTCACTTGAGTGGCCTACCGGATGTAAAAGTCATTGTTGATATTGTTAAAGCAGTAATGACCGGTAAGTGTGATAAGAAAGCCACATTTTTAACCTAATAACCTAATGGTTGTTTTATTGTGGGTAGAATAGCAATAAACTTTCCCAGCACAAAATATAGATGGTGAAACATTAAATTGATGACAAAAGGAAAGCTTGAGTACATTTGCCCCTTAAAGTGGTACATTAATGTATTCCTGATGAATTTTACAAGGTGGGACTAGTTAGTTTGTGCTAGTATATTATCATAAATAGACACATTTTCTTCTAAAGTAGATGTGTGTGTGTCAATTTGTGTATTGTGTTCTTCCAGTATCTAGTAATGTTGAAGCATTCTGTTATTTTTAGGTATTCTAAATAAAAACAATATTTTGGTACATAAAACCAATTTTGATGTTGTTAAAGCCACACAAGAAAGACATTATAAAAACTTCAAGTTTTTATTCCCTCTCCACAAATATCTGGCTCAGTACATATACCGGTAGGTATGAATATAAATAAATATTATTCGTAGTAAATGTAAGTGTAATTAACCCTCAGCGCGCATGCGTGAGAGGGTGAGAGTTGTCATCTTGTCTTTTTGTCCTGTCTGTCACGCTCTGATTTTGGGGATTAACTGTTGGCTTAGATATGAACTTACCCAGAACAACCTTTCATTGTGCTGCTTTTCTGAATTTTGGGCTGATTTTTGAGAAAACACAAAGTTTCCAGCTCCACGTTGGTATTAGCATTTGTGAGTAACACCCCCTGTCATCACGTCGTGATCACGTTAGCTAATAATTTCTTTCAGTCCACAGTAGCTTATATACATATATATAATATACCATTGAGTGTCACTGGCCAGTTTTAGCTTCTCTTGCGAGACTTTGTTTACATGTTCATTACTCGAGCTATATTGATGCCTCATTAGAATAGCCAATCAATTATGCATTTGTCTGATATTATATTGTAATAGCTTGCTAGTGTATAGTAGTGCTGAGGGTTCCCGCCTTTGGTGCTTCATTTCTCATTAGCAAAGCAAAAATAATCATAATTTTATAGAGTCCTTAGCATTGGCAATGATTTTTTTGCCAATGAAAACCTCACACTTATTACTGAAAAAGCAAATGGGACTTTATTTGGGTATTTTGTTGAACACAACTAGAAAAATGCACTTTTCTGGGTGGTACACTAGTTACTATTATGTGTAGCTAATAAAATCTATTCATCTTCCTTGCAGTTTGTTGGGCTTACCTTGGCTATTTCACTGTCACTTATCCAGTTGTACTAACAACTGTTCAACAGTCTTGTGAAATGCAGACACTTCTTGAAATGAGATATTAAGGCGGTATAAAAAATTGTGTTTTAAGAATTTTATGGCATGTGTAAATATATTGTGCTAATTTTAATAAAATTACTATATCACCTAAGTTGCAGAATATTGCTTTGTACACCTGCACTTCCTTTTCAAGCTTAACATGAGCGAGATGAAAGTGTGAAATTTTTAGGAATTTAGCATCCACTGACATATTCTGGATCTGACACAATTTGTGTTGTAGAAATTGAGAGCATTATATCAGACAAAAAGTATAAGCTAGCAGCTAATAATTATTGTCATTAACCCTCAGCACACATGCGCGAGAAGGTGTTGTCCTGTCTGTTTGTCTGTTTGTCTCTGTCTGTCACGCTCTGATTTTGGAGAATACTGACAATTAACAGTTGATTTCTTCTCTTTTGAAGACAGCGTTTCCATGTACCATTTTCATTGGTCGATCTATTTTGATGCCTCATTAAAGTAGCTAACAGATTGCTTGTTCTTTTGGAAGGAGATTAAATTGTAATAGCTAGGTATTGTTTAATAGTACCGAGGGTTCGCACCTTTGGTGCTTCATTGTAAATGTTCAAAATTTGTATAATGGTCTAGTGTTTTATTAGTAAGACCTTCATGGACACATGAAGAGTTATGGAAAGCTTCAAATGAAGAAAGCTTGGAAACCTTGCTAGAATTTGGAAGAGATTATCTTATGAATGACCTCAATGTAGCCTGCTTGGCAGATGGCCATACTGATCCTACAATGGTAAGTTACAATGGCTATATTTCTCAATAGAATACAACATGTATTATTAGGTATTCGCTGTCAGAACAACCATCTTGCAAGCATTGCCAGGGAAACTTTCTCCTTTTTTTGTCCCAAGGAATAATTTTCATAACATGGTTCATTTACAGAAAGGAAAATCGTATGGCTTTCTCATGCCAAACCCACAAACTGTTGGTAGTACTCCAGTTCATGTTATATTTCAAGTAAGTACTGAACTTATTGTTGTGACAATAACAATTACAGAAATGTTTCAAGTTTGAGACCCTGTGAGTATGAAATATAAAATAGAGACGGTAGAGCAATCGCACTTTAAAAAATTAATATGCAATTAAGTAGCCAGTAAAGTAACAGATTATGTATAAATTGCATTTGTGTACATGATTGACACTTAATTACTACATAACATCTTAAAAACTAGACAGATTACTTAAATTATCACTTAATACCTTTAAGAGCAGCTATCCCTAAGGTATACCTTAATGCCTGCCCAATCTGTAAAGTGAGCTCTCTATGCTTTAGCTCATTAATAATTAGATTCAATGTATTTTAAGAATGTAAATTAAATTATATTTTTTAAGGAATATAATGCTATAGTTTCTTCATCATTTTGTGATGAAGCACAATATTAGTAATTCAATAAAAACATGTTGTGTCAGAGTTCTATTTTTATGTGTAATAGTTTAGCAAAGATAACGGCTCCATGTTGTCCATTTTTCTACAAATTCTTGAAAAGTTAATTGAGGTATATCAAATACATTACAAAATTTCTATTTGATTGTTTAACATATCAATTAATTGGCGAGCGAGTGAAGCAATGAGACACTATCATGGGTAACACTATAGAAAAATTGGGAATATATTTTTTGCTTGTTTATACGTATGTTTAGATGTATGTATGTCATTTGTTACTTTCACCCTAGCATTTTTGTGTCACTTGGTAGTCTACCCCATCCCATACTCCATTAAACATAATCCTTTGACTTAGTAATCTTTACCTGTGTCTCTCAGGAAATTAAATTGTTTACTCCCATTGTTTCTGACATGATCTGAATGTGGTATGATGTAATGGCAATGGTTCTTGATTATTAATGCACTATGTTATTAATATTGTTCTTACTTGTGCACGATGGCTCACTCGCCATTTATTTATGCTGAAGCATACTAGTTACGACGTTGTGAGATTACAACTGATGGTTTTATATCCTGTTAGCTTACAAAGTTATGTTCTCAAACAGAAGTAATAACTTAATAGCTACATTAGACCCACATACATACATACATACATACATACATACACACACACACAAACACACACACACACACACACACACACTCACACATACATACTTAATGTTTTTTGTTCATTCAATTATTACTTTTCTTTGCATTTTATTCCAGGTTCCATGTTTTGACGAATTGCGCACAAAGGAATGTCTTGGGTATACTATTATATGTTTCCACAACAGTCACGATGAAGGTGGTTCTTTCAACATTATTGTCCTGAGTCAGAAATGCCATCCCAATAAAGTTATCGCTACTATTCATGACTTCTTGAGAAATACTTATGAAAACGTAATAGCACCCAGTCATTTCAGACGGGTTTTCTCTGAGGCTAAAAAATCTGTAGAGAAAGACCTTATCTTCAACACGGAAACTGTGTTAGATACTTCGAGGCAGTTCTGGAGAGGTGTACAGAAGGGAGATAAGGATTATAATGAATCAAAACAGAATCTCATTGCTCTAAGCACTCTCAATTATGCACACTTCAGAAGTCTTTATCTTTCAGGAATTCTAGATGTCCAATCTAGGAAGATGTTAATTGTAGTACTATACAACAAGGAAGTTCGTGATATGAAGTTAAATGTGGACTGTTTGATTCAGTATCATCTCATAAATCAATTAACTAAAAACTTAGAATCTGCTTGTTTATAGAATTATAATATAATTTAATAACCATGAAGCATTATAGTTAGTGTAGAAGTCAAATAACTTATGGTAATGCATGAATGGGATATGTTGACAGTGAGTTTATGAAGTGAAAGTTCTAGTGCCTTCGTTATTCTTCTTCTGTGCCATATGGACCCTTTCTCTACATAGTACTCCTAACCAGTTTAATCTGTATTCTTTAAGGCTGATCTTCTGCTGACTTACCAGATGTGATAAAGTCTGGCCTTGTATTTTGAGAGTTCGTCCAATCTTTACATCATGTTTGTAGCATATTTCTTTTGTTGATTTTTTTTATCGACTCTGTCACTGATTTTATCTCATGATCCTTATCTGAGGTCTTTCTGAAGTTTTTGTCTTGTTTATTTCTCCTCTTATTGATAATTAGAATTTGCTGATAGGTTGCCCCTGAATTCACTGTCTCAATGTAGTATGCTCACAAAATCTAGTGATTTTTCTTCAAGAAAATATTGTCAATTAGAGGAAGAGTGTTTCGCATCACTTCTCCTCTCCAAGAGTTCCATTGGATAGTGTATAAAAAATTATAATCATATAATGTGAAGCATGTGTATGTAATGGTCCAGGCGAGACTTTGGGGTCCACACCACTTGCTGTGAAGAATGGCCTGTTCTCCTGCGAGTTCTTAGCCCAGCTCCAGGAGCTTTGCTTCAGGCTCATAGTGCCTGCATAGTACATAGGCATCCTGGCTCTGCCAGATGCATGAGACTGCCTAATGCAACAAGAGAGAGAGAATGTGTGTGTGGTGTGTTTGTGTACTGATTACCTGTTATTAAAAAATACAAATGTGACTCATTAAACCTTCCCAGCTGCTGGGGAATGTTGTTGTTGTTTTCATTACTATCAAACTTCTTTAAAAAGGTTAAGAATGTCATGCTGCAGTATCTTAAATATTATTTGAGACTAATAGCTAATTAATTCTAATTACATCAATTTTGGCAGCAAAAAATAAGAAATATAGGTAGCTACATTTTAGAAGAAATAGGGTCATTTTGGGGGCTCTGAGGAGCTCTGAAAAAGAGAATTTTGTAAAGACAGAAAGCAATAATAAGTTTAAGCTCACTGTCAAGCAATACCAAAAATATATCTGGAGGAAAACTCTTTGATAAAGAATTCTACCTGCAAATCTAGTTAGCCTGTGTACAGAGTGACCAAAGAAAACCAAGAATAGGCTTATATCGTAGAAATGCCTGGATGAACACGTTGCTATCGCTGCATGAAGTCGAATTTGAAGAAACGGAAACCGCGCGTAAAAAAAAAGAAAGGCAGAGTAAATTGGTAAAGGGTTTCGGCATCTACGAAAAAAGCGGAAAAACTCTGATGGCGGAAAACTGACGATGGAGGAGACCTGGATAAATGCTTTATTAGACGCGTTAGAAAAAATAAAGAAACTTTGTTCCTCGAAAAGGTTAGCTTAATCAACAGTTAACACAGAGGCTATTAAAAAAAAAAAAGTTTAGTGCAAACGTTACACATATCCGTTGCTAAAATAAAAGATAAAGATTTTTTTTATTGTTTAATATGTGGACTATGTTATTTTATTTGTGTACTACTGTTTCCATTGTTGTATTTGTCCTTTTAATTGTATTATTTTACTTCTTGTTAGGGAGGAGAATGAAATATTCAATGTGGAAGACCAGCAGAAGATAGAGTGCATTTATGATGTTGTAGACCATTGTGGAACCAATTTTCAGAGGAGTGTGAGGCTGACTGGTCGAGTGGTTCATTCTGTTGCTTTCAGGGCTGTCATAGTAGTGGCTATTTTCTTGGACAGTTTAGTGGTAGCCTTAGAAACCAATGCCACTATAGTCAGTGTGTGTGTGTGTGTATGCATGTGTGTGAATGTGTTTTTGGTTTCTGTGTTGGAAGCTGATATGTGGGCAAGACATTATAAGGTTTATAATATGGTTTTAGAGGACTTGGAAGAAAATATATATATAATACTTATAGCACGAGTCAGAGTACAATATGGGAAAATATTTTACGAGCACGCAAAATATTTTCACGAGCCAAAGGCGAGTGAAAATGTGGCGTGAGAGTAAAATATCATTCCCATATTGTACGACGAGTGTGATAAGTGATTTATTGCTTCTTTGAAATTTTTCTCAACCGGTTACAATACAATTTTCATTGATTTCACTCGCTACGCGCGCGCTACAAGGAGCGTACAATATAAACCGTACAATATGGGAGAATACAGAACGCTCGCGTGATGCGGAAATATTCAAGTAAAAATATCAAAGCTGCAATAAATATATATATATAATTTTTATTATATGTATGTATGTATAATATTCCACCCTAGATATCTTCACAATGTTATCTTTAGGTATGTGACCCGTTATCGCATAGTGTTATCTCATGGCTGTATGCAAGCTCATTACTAGAGTAGTTTTCAGGGTTTTTATAGCTACCTTTACTCTAGTGGAGTCTACCCAGCCAGGTTAGAGCAGCAGCTAAATATCTGGCTGGGGATGTGGGGAGCCCCTAGTGAGTTTCAGCCAATTTTACACCAAGAGTTACCAACAAACTACTTGGTGAAGATATCTAGTGTGGAATAAACCACTTATTACACTTGTCAGAGTGATATGGCAAGATATTTCACTCTCAGGTTTTATTTTCACTCTCTTTGGCTCGTGAAAATAAATTAGCCTGCTGGTGAAATATTTCATGAGCAGGCTAATTTATTTAGCCAGAGGCAAGTGAAAATAAAGCCTGAGAGTGAAATATCATTCCATATCACTCTGATAAGTGTAATAAGTGGTTTATTTCACACTAGATATCTTCACTACTGTAGTTCTTACCAGTGGTAGGGTAATTCACAGGTAAAGTTGGTTGTAGGGGCACTCACACCCCCAGCCACCCTACATTTTAGCAGCTGCTCTAACTCTGTTGAGCAGGGTACACCAGGGGAAGGTAGCTATAAAAACTGAGAAAATTGTGAAAAGTTTGGCCCAGTTACTATAACTACAAAGGTAATGAGCTTGTTCAGTACAGCATGGTGAAATATCGTGAGTTATTTCATGGGTCATGTACCTAAAGATATCATTGTGAAGATATCTAGGGTGGCATAAAAAAAAAAAATATATATATAATACTTATTGCATGTGTCAGGGTACAATAAGGATGAGCATACAAGTATTTTTTACAACTGAAGACAAGTGAAATAATTGAGTGACAGTGAAATGTTGAAAACAAACCCACATCCATAATCCCTTCATATATTTTAAATATCATAGCTGTGTTAATATGAATATTCCATTTCAGTGTGCATATTCAGAAATTACAGTATCAGATAATTCATGATTAAAATATGAAGCACCAAAGGTGCGAACCCTCAGCGCTATTAAGCACTAGAAAAAGCAATCTGTTAGCTATTTTAATGAGGCATGAAAATAGCTTGACCAATGAAAATGGTACATTGAAACGCTGTCTTCATAAGAGAAGAGGCTAATCTAGCCAGAAACTCACCGATATGCATTTTCAACATGAAACTTCACTTCTTTCAACTCCGTTAACTTCCCTGAGCATAAATCAAACTATACCGCTGGCTGCAAGAAATTATTTACTCATGTGATTATGACGTGATGCTAGGGGGCATTGCCCATATATAAGCTGGTACCTACCGTGGAGCTGAAAGCTTCGCGTTTTCTCAACGATTAGCCCGAAATTAAAAAAAGTAGCACAATAAAAGGTCTTAATCGTTGTCCTTTCATACCTAAATCAACTGTTAATTGTTAGTATTCTCCAAAATTAGAGCGTGACAGACAGACAGACAGACAAACAGACAGGACGACTACTGTAACCCTCTCGCGCATGCGCGTTGAGGGTTAATAACTTGACAACACTGAAGTTGTTAATTCTTATTATGATTATATTTAATAGTGTATTTGTTAAATACATGACTTTTACTAGTCTTATTGCGCAGGAGGAAGAATACGGAGCTTTGTTAACTGGTGTTAGCAAATTTTTTTTGACACTATTTGTAATGGAAATCCTTATAAAATGGCACCATGACTTCCTCGGATATTGGAGAGTGGCATGGAATATTTTTGACTTCACAGTCATATTTATCTCCTTCATAATTCCAAGTAAATAGTGTAATACAAAATCTAGAGGGGTGAAGCTTATATCACAAGCACTGAATTATTGCATCATAGGTCATACAGCCCTATAATTATTTTTTATTATGTACTGAACGGGGCCAAATACCTGTTAACGCATAGGAAATGCATTTAAGGCAATATTTTTCCATATCATGTGTTCATAGTTACAACGTTGGGCTATTAAGTCCCCCCATGTTATACTGGTGGTTATTGAACAAGAAACTCATTACTATGGTATTCACACGTGAGCAGTACATAATAAATTATTATTCATTGGATACTGCAGAATACCACTCATCTGATTGGCCGTATTTACGCTCGTGCATGCCTGTGGCACTCATGTAAATACTAAGCCATCAAACTCGTCATATTCTCTTGTATCAAATGAATAATATTATTATATATATTTTATATAATATATTTTATTGTCATTTTTTTTATATAGATGCTATATATATTTTGATAAATATGTGTTTAGGCTACCTGAACAGCTCTCCATTGATTCACAGTATGAAGATCTTACACGCCACCAGAAGTTTGCGTTTCCTCAATGTATTGTCTGGATTACAGCCTGTCATTAAGACTGTGGTCTACTCCATTCCAGGTAGCAGCTAGTATGTGGGGCATTGGTATTGGTACCCATTAAAAAGGACAAAAAAGTGTATGTAGCTATTCCGTATCAGAAATTACATTTGTTCTGATGATTTGATTTGTATTAGCATAGGCTCTTACCAATTGAAGGGACTTTAAAACGTATAATTTAATCATGAATGAACCCTAATTGCTGTTGTTACATGCAGTGGTATAGAATAGGTAGGTATCATGAGGGGACTGGGCCCCTCCTGTGTAGCACAATTTAAAGAGGTGGTTTCTGGCATGTGCTTTTTAAAAACAATAGCCCCCCCCCCCCCCTCCCTCCCCCCCTACACAAACCAAAACGGTATGACTGGGTCGAATGAAAATTTCAGTGGAAGTACAAGAAATCTCTCTTGTATTTTTTTAGGGATGGTGAATGTAGTGTCTCTGCTTCTCATCTGGATGTCCAGTTTTGCTATCCTGGGCATTGCTTGGTTTGGGAATACCTGCCAAGTACATTTTGGGTCTTTTGAAAAAGGTACAATGTATTACTGTGTTCACTATAAATATATGTCACAACAATACTTACTATGTAAAAAAGCACCTCAACAAAATAACTGACAGGCAACCCCTTCAGAGATCAAACTTTTGAAAGTCAATGGTATTTTGTCTATATTTTGTAACTACTACCAGTATGAAAAACACCATGGAGGGGAGGGGTTATATATGTATGTAGTCATAAATAATTGGCGAGCGAGCGTAGCGAGCGAGACACTTACAGGGGTAACACAATTGAAAATCGGGGATGTTTGTTTATCAGTATGTATGGACGTACGCAAGGCATTTTTGTACAAAATCATTCATATTAAAGTAGTATAGTCTTTAGGCTCGCTCGCCATTTGTGCTCAAGCACATCACTAGTTATGTGTGTATGTGCATTTATATAGCGTGGTTCTCTTTGTTTGTGTGCATCACACAAGATGGCTGGGTGGACATCAGGAACGAACTAAAGAATTGTGGCCATTCAGTGGTGGGAGAGGTGTACCTGATTGTGTTTATCACCATAGGAGCCTTCATATTAGCCAACCTGGTAGTGGCCATAGTGGCAACAAAATTGGTATGCATTACCTACATCCTCCACTGCATGAGTGGTAAATAGTGAAATATGTACTTTACAGGAATGGGTCGTTGAACAAGAACAATGTGACAACAAAAAATTTTCCATAGAATCTCAATCAAAAGAGAAGCCCGTTGGACGGATCAATGCTTGTAACGTCCTTCTAGACATTGCCCAATCTCCTCAAGTGAGTACCAATGCTGTGAAAACGGTTGTTGTTGACTTGTTTTCTTTTAATCCACGCAACAGTTGTGCTGAGTGAATGAAGAAAGCTGTCATACTTTTATAGCAAATATATACAATAATGTGTATACTCTCTAATTTGTATTACAGTACTTAGGATTTTAGGGATAACTAGCGATGTGCTTGAGCACAAATGGAGAGCAACTCTAAAAATTTCACTATATTGTTAAGATTTTTTAACTTCTAACACTCAAACTACTCATAAAAGGTCGAGTTTTTTTATTATATATATACAATTATATGACGTATATATATGGTAAAAGGTATGCAATGCCGCCATAGTAACCATGGCCGCAACTGTTCGAATTAAAAACAACAACAGCAACAAAATAACAAAACAAGTCACGTTATTCAAACATTTTCTTTGTTATATTCTTTAGTTAAGTAAGTAGCTCTAACGCACAATACTTTCACACAACAGGACATACCTACAGAAGACTTACCTTTGTGACCAATGAATTTTTAAGTAAATATTGTTGTGTAGGGCTTATAACTATATGTGTGTGGACTCTGTAGCAAAGAGCTACAGGGACAGAAAAGAAGAAACACTCTCAGTAGGTCTTACAAACTTAGCAGAGTTCATTTCTATCTTAATAGTGGCAGTTGTAGGTTACCTTGGTTAATGTGATGTTTGTTATAGCTATACAGCTTAAGGCTGTATGTTCAATGCACAAGTGTATATATGTTTAAAAGTGTTGTGTGTTGCTAAAGAATAGCACAAATAAACTTTTAAAAATTAACTTATATTGTATTATGCAGTTTAACTATGAATTAAAGTAACTGTGGCAAAACTACTTGCAGATATGATGCTGTGCAATTACAATGTTTATAACAATGCAGAATTTAAATCAAGATAATTTAGCCAAGTATTTCAGACTGGTTGCAGAATTAGATAAAAAGTTTAAAGAATTCAGGAAGTTAAAGAAGAAACTCACAAAGGTAGCCCTTAAGTATCCAGTAATAGCTACTTTAAGTATCTCAGTATTATTACCTGTGAAGATTCAACAGGAAGTAAGTGCCTTGGAAAATCTTGAAGAAAGATACGATGAAGACAGCACTGAAGAATTCTTTAACAAGACACAGCTGGTAAATTACTTAAGCATGCATGCATTGCATGTCAAATATAATTGACTTTCATTGTGCCATAATTTTTATGTGCATGTGTATCAAACACACGTTGTACCATTTAAGGTCCTCATTACCCCCCCCCCCCCTCCCATGCACACATGCACAGAGAGAGAAAGGTAAAGATACCTTCAAGTCGTCAAATTTATTTATAAGTGGTGTGCTTGAGCACAAATGGAAGACTAACCAGTGACATTACTAAATTTAATACCTGATACTACATTATACTATACTAAAAAGGGCTACATTTATTTAAATTTACCTGGATTTTATGTTCTTGCTTCTCTTGTAACCATTATTAAGTGGCATACATCTCCACCATTTAATCAAACTACAAATTGTCCTTGTTATTTTTAAATAGTCAAGTGACTAATGGTTTCATCTTATCATAATTGTTTGTGCATGTGTATGTTTTTATGTCACATGTTATTGCTACTTCATAAATTTTAGGCCTTGTCCTTCCCCCCTTCCTCCAATACAAACATACACACCGCATGCAGACACCGCAAGCACACACCACACAGACTGACAGAGAAAGAGTTAAAATTCAGTTAATTAATTATATTGTTACAGAGGGACCCCAAGTCAGCAAAAGCACCTGTATACACTGTAACAGTGAAGGATAATTCAACTTCATTAAGAAAAATTTCTCAACTTGTAGTCAACGCTTCAATTGCAAGAAACATCTCCAAGAAACAATGAAATTATAAATACAACAATAGGTATATCATTTCACAATTTTCATTGTACTGCTGACTTACTGATCACAATTGTATTGATAGTTCCTATTTGCACTTTATCTCTCTCTCTGAATTACATAACTATGATTCAGTCATTCTTGGCTGAGGAGGACTTCGATGACAATTTGAAACATCAGATTAAGTTTGAATTAGCTTAAGATATTGGCTGTTGGAACTGAGAAAATTTGTTCTTAGATAACTATGATTCTATTATTATAAGTTCAGTATATCTGGCTCTGTAGATTGGATACCAGTATGGTATGTAGTTCCAGTATCGCTTGCTTCTATCTACCCTAGCTGACTATTGTCTACTGTCACAACTGCCAATGATCTTGTGAGGTTGATATTCCATCACGATTTTATGCAGAACACATTAAAAAAACATTTGCAATGTTAATAAAAATAATGACAAAAATCTAGGCTATAGTTACAGGATTGGATCATAGTCAACAATAGCTACAATGATTTTATAAAAATGCTCCAACATTTATACTTAGGTAAACCTTACTGAAAGCAAAAAAATTTTAAACATGCACGTTTAATTGCAGTTGTACCTTTTGTCAGTGAAGACTATTTTCTATGATAAAGCATGCTTCTGTGAGGAGCTAATCAAAACTGCAAAGTGTAGCTTGGGTTCTCTGCATACTACAAGGCACACTATGTAGCTGCATGAATTAAGTTTTATGTACTTGGCGAACTACTTCCAACATAATACAAAAAAACATTAATTTCTATAAACAAGATGATTCTAAAGTTTTAATTGATTGATTTATGAGATGATACTGAATCAGGCAGTCCACATTTAATTTTACTTTGTGGTTTTCCCTGTATAGTACTATAGTTAATATCTTCCTAGTTGTGGCATCTAGTACTCCTGAATAGTAAAGACTTCTAAAATGCAAATAATTGATTTCACTTAAAGCTTGAAGTTGCTGCTTTGGTTCATTATAATGCAAGTCTCCCTTTTGTACGCCTTTCCAAAATTTCTTGAAAGTTTCTGATACAGTTACCATGGAAGATTTAATTTTTTTCTCCACAGACACTTTGATTTCTGAGAAAACCTGTTCAAATTGTTTGGTTGCTATAGTTTCTTCATAAACATTTCTCAAGAAGTCATGAATTGAAGCAATAATTTGGTTGGGATGACATTTTTGGCTCTGAACAATAATGTCAAAAGAACCGCCTTCAGTGTGATAATTGAAAAAGCATATAACAAAATATCCTAAACATTCTTTGGTGCGCAATTGATTATAACACTGAGCCTAGAATAACAAATACATTAATCGAATGAATAATAATGAATTTTGTTTCAATTACTAATCATTAAATTAAATGTAATAGAAGCTAGCTATTACTTTTGATGTTGCTAAGATTCAAGCATTGTAAAGTAAGAGCTTATTGTATTATTCTGACTTCCCTGTAATGCACGAAATCTTATTTTAAATAAATGAAATAATTCCTGCTGTTCTAGCTAACTACTTGTTCACAACCTCATTTCACTCTACTGATATTTCAATTATCTAGATTGTATCAATCCTAGACCATTTTCTGGTGAAGTTATATAGTTTAGTCAGAAGTTAGTAGTTTTGTAATAGTTAGAGCATAAGCGCTTAGGTACTGGTGGATTTAGTGCACTGAAGCCCAAGGGCCGTAGGCTCTAAAACCTAATAGCCCAGGCCTATGATAGCTGTATTTCTAATGTCGTAGAATTTGGCTACTTTTAGTAACTTCTTTAACCATCAATATTGTTATCTAGCGTCCTAATATTAAAATCACCTTGGTGTTTCAGCTTGTGAGCCTTCATCAGTTGTGAGGAGCTCATTTAAGATAACTCTTAAAAGAAACAAGAAAATGCACCTAGCCAATGGGCACACTGATGTTAAAATTTTAGCAGGAATGGAATCCAGGTAGAGTTTAATTCAGGTTGCTAGTTTGGGGCTTCTTCTAAATTTGATGTTGGATTTGTATTCTGTATGATTATGATTTCAGTATGCTTTGGGGGGGGGGGGGGTTTGGAACAGCCTTCATTGCTTTGGATTCACTCCAATTTACTTTATAAGAATTTTTCCAACCATGTACAGAAATACCGTTTTTGTCATCCATTATTTTTTACTATCATACACTCAGGTGTTCCTCTTTTTTCTAGATGCCTCCAGTTTCACCTACATAGACAGAATTGCAGTTTGTACAGAGCATATTGTAAACCACTCCCTTCATTTTCTGCATATGTGTTGATTGTTACACATGCATCCCTCAGAATTGTTGAAGATTGGAAGCTTACTTTAATTTCCAATGTAGAGTTGTTGAAAATTGGAAGCTTACTTTAATTTCCAGTGTAGGTTAGCTATATAGATTTTTTCACTGATGTTTCTGATGCAGGAACCAAATACCTTGAGTCCTCCCAGTATTGGAACTAGATTATTCATGTTGATTAATACTTCTGTCACTACCCTTTATCAATTATCAACAGAACTACTATTAGTCAACATAAAAATTCTAGTTCCAACACAGTAAAGCAGCATTTGGTTATGCCCTACATTAGAGGCATCAGTGAATAATTAAATAAAATCTGAAAATTATAGTAAGCTTCCAATCTTCAACAACTCTGAAGAATCACTCGTGCATGTGAAACAACCAGCACATATGCAGGCAATAAGGAGTGGTTTACAATGCTCCTTGTATGGGCTGCAACTCTGTCTATGCAAGTAAACTGGCAGGAATCTAGGAATAAAAGTGAAGTAACACCAGTATGCAGCCAGAAAAATAGTATTTCTGTACATTCGGAAAAATTCTCACAGAGTAAGTTTGAGTGAATCCAAAGTAGTGAAGATCCTTCCAAATATTTTCCCCCAGTAAAGCTTACTGAATACAGAGTACAAATCTGACATCAGATTTAGACAAATGGCTCTAGCTAAACTTAACCTGGATTAAACTCGACCTGGATTCTATTGGTGTAAAATCTTTAGCGTCAGTGTACCTGTCGGCTAAGTGTATTCTCTTGTTTGTTTTTATTTTAAATGGTCACTTATTAATAATTAACCTCACCACAGATGAAAGCCCAGAAGCCAGAACATAATTGTGATTTTATTATAAAATCCAAGCTACACAAGATAATAAATAAAAATGTATATTATTGTTCTCTTATATCAATGTTTCATAATCATACATAATGGTAGTGAAATCATTAAAAATAATATTGATTTTATGAAGCTGTATTTCTGATTATAGTATGTAAATTTTGGTATACATAAGAAAATGACATAATAACAACTTGTTTATTTACAAGTAGCTTTACCTGTATAAATTGGTCGAAAAGAAATAGGAAAATTACTGAGTTGTTATCTCTGTTATCTTTGCGGAACTGTATACACATAGAACTTGATGATGCATACGATGTTACGGTTGAATTATATATTAAACAAAACCTTAATAATACATTCACTATTTTATTGATAATTGTGCCAATTTTCTCATGGGATCCAACTCTTTTATTACACTAGTCACAAAATATCTGTTTTCAATCATTCCTAAGGCTGTACAAGTTTATTACTTGTGTGTTACTATTGTAGCTATAGACAGCTGTTTGTGTAGGTTTGACACTTAGTTATGCACATCAAACACTGTATTTATAGCTACATATATTAGTTCTTCAACGAGCTCAATATATTTCAGTCCAGTCAGTTAGGCTATTATTAGTGTAGGTCAAGCAAACTCTGATATTAAATTCTCGACATCTCCCACTTCCTACTTCTTGGAATTTATTTTCATTAGTCAATTATTACTCTTCAAAACTTTCATTTAACTCCCCATGACCACAATATGCTATAGCATGCAAATATGTCTTTGATTCATCTCAGTGTGCTGATTTCCATTAGTTTAATTCCTTAGACCATTATCCAGGTGGAACTGGATTTACCTTCAGCAATCTCTTTGCAAAGATTGTAGCAGAATAAGATCATAATGAAAAGCGCCTGCCTGCATCTATCTTTGGTGAAAAGTTAGCCGACAATCTAATAATCAAGTTTGCTTGGACTTTATTATTATTATTATTATTAATATTATTATTATTATTATTACTATTATTATTATTATTATTATAGTTAGTTAGCTAAATTCTTTTTAATATAAGCTAGAATTAATTTTAAAAGATCAGCCAAAGCTAATACTTACTTACTTGAAATATAACGTGAACTAGATTGCTACTATTTGATTGTGGGTTTGGCATTAGCAAACCATATGTTTTTCCTTTCTGTAAATGAACTTTGCCACTTAGCTTAACCCTTGGGACAAAATTAGGAGATAGTTTTTCCTGCAATGCTTCCAAGATAGTAGATCTGATGGTTATTGCCTAATACATGTTATATTCTATTGACAATGCTATTTACAATCAATGTGGAGGCATTATGTTTGGTGGGAGAATAAGAAAAATCTGATGCTTTAATAATGGACAAGGGTAACTGAATTTTTTTAATGAACAAAAACAAAAGCACACCACCAACTGCAACAACTGTAGTAGCAGCACCAACAACAATAGCAGCAACTATAATGAAGCACCAAAGATACAAACCCTCAGTACTACTAATAGTACCTACGCTGAGCTGATAACTTCACATCTCTCAAAAATTAGTCCAAAAATTTAAAAAGTAGCGCAATAAAAGCACAATAAAAAGTCTTAAATCATTTTTCTGAGTAAGTTCATACCTTGAGCAATAGTTAATTGTCAGTAGTCTCCAAATCAGAGCATGACAACAAACAAACAGACAGGATAGCCCTCTCACATATGCAAAAGTAACAATTTCCTCACAGCCATAAGAACAATAGTTACTACAACAACAATATTAATAACAAGCAATATGCTTATAATCACTAGGGGATGCTTCATTACAAATGGTTAGCGAGCCAGCCTGGCTCAGTAAGGAGGATTTGAACAGCTTCATTCACATTTTCAACATTCGTTTTATATGGGTGGTGAGAGCTAAAAAATAGTAGCCTTTTGCTTCTAGTTCTCTTGAAACTTTAAGTGTAGTCTTTATTACTGAAATTGAAGTGTATTCCCTTTTTAATGACATGCTGAAGTTGAGGCATGCTCTTAATGAGAAGTACATGTTGTAATATCTAGCCTATAGTTTTCTTAAAGCTCAATGAATTCTTTAAAGGCACACTGAAATCAAAATGATGCATTCATTGAAGAGTATAGTATTATCATCATTCAGTGGCTCTCATTGCCAGTTATTCATTGTGTCAGATACTTGACCAAGTAAACATGTTAGCAATTAAGTCTGGCTCAAGGTCAGCCTGCTTTGTAAGGTCAATAAGTCGATATTGAAAGACCACCTATTTCAGAACATGTAGTGCTACCTAACTTCCATTTCTGTATACAAACAAGTGACTCAAATTCATACTGGAGTCTCACTTTGCTGCACTCACTTGCTAGTTTGTTATGTAGCTACAGCACAAAACGAAGAATAGAGAAAACATATTTACAACTACCTTTCAACATACTGTCTCACGTAATGTTTAGAGACGTTCCCATTAGTCCCCAAACTATTAAAAGTCTCGCTATTAAACTTGTACATGATTATAACTTACTACACATTTAATGAAAAGGGGGTGATTATAATTCCAAATGACTAGGTCTGTTTACAGACCGTTAGTAGCTACACATAGCAGAAAGGATCAGTACAAGGAGGTGAAGATCTTTATCTGAGTGAGCAGTTAGGACTCAAAGTTCACCCCTCCTGGGAAAATTGTGCTTGCTAACAATGGTATCATTTATCACCTGAGGCCATTAGCCACTGTTTCAATTTGTATCTCATATCACTGAAGAAAGTCCACAAACTGAACTTTTGATTATTTTCAATTATATTTATTGCGTATTCAAGCTCTAAAAATCATTCTATTTAATTACTAAAGACGCAATGATGAATATAGTAATGACCCACACTTCTAAATAATAGACCATATAATATATGTTATGGTGTTGCCACTTGAGAGTTTATTGATTTACCAATTAAGCTCACCAAGTCATTATCAGTATATCCGTAGGTCAAACAGGCTACATTGAGGTCATTCATGAGATAATTTGTTCCAAAGTCTATGGTAGCTTGCAAGTTGGCATTATTAGTTGCTTGCCATAAATCTTCATGTGACCATGTTGGTCTTCTAAATAGAATGCTAGAAGAAAAATTTTTAAATTATCTACTCTGTAACTATATATAATATAGTTACTACTGAGGTGATTAAAAAATAACTGAAAAATCAAGCAAAGAGAGAGGTGCCATTCTTTGATTTTTACGCACTCTATGTGACTTTGTATATGTATGTTTATAAATATGTATATATGTAAACTCATTATTTTACTTTAATATACACTTATTTATTTAGTATTTATTTCTTTTGTTTATTGTTTGTTAATTGGATGGTTGGTTAATATTATTAGATTGATTGATTGGTCAATTAATTAACTCAGGAACCATACATACCGATATAAGTATTGCTGTAGATATGCATGGAGTGGAGATAGTAATTTATAGTCCTGATAATAACTCATTTTTGTGGCTTTGATCATCTCAAAATTGACTTCATTTATCAGTATATTGTTCTCATTTCGCAAACCTATGACAACAGAAACCAACAATAAAGTCACATTGCTATACACATTGTCCACTAAGATAATTGCAAAAATGACATGTGACCAGCACAGTTTAATTTGTTTGCTTATGATCATACTTGAATTATAATTACAAGCAAACACAAAAGTCAAAGTAGAAGTGATTTATTAATGAGACATTGAATGTTTGATATGCATATCTTTAATTGTATTATGGGGCATACACAAGGCGGGGAGGTGTGGTGGTTAGGAGGTTACTGGTACTTAACTTTCAAATTATTAATATTCATAGCCCATTATAGAGCCTGGGACTATGTACTGTAATTTATGGCATCTATTTCTATCTATTGCTCTTTTGATCAAATATTTTTAGATTGGCTTTTCATTATAGCACAATTTGTTAGAATAGAAGACATTAGCTAATCGTAGATAATAAAATGTCCTTCAAATGGCATCATTTGAAAGCTTTTTAATGTATTAGTAGTGTCAGGACATTTTTCACCAGATGTTTGCAAATAATGGTGCAAATGTGGTCTTACCTCAGTGCATTTGAATGTTCCACTCTCATTCCTTGAAGAATTCTGGTGATAAACTTACATGGTATGGCTTTTGTAACTGAATTAATTTTGAAATTAATTTTCGTGCTTTTGACTTGCTCTTAAAGCCAAAAAAGAAAAGAAAAAAAAACTTTCCTGCTATGAAAAAAACTGCAGTTTGAAGAGAAGATAGGTTGTCCACACCAAATGGCAGGCAGCACTGGATAATTATTTTCTTTTCTCCACTATGAACAAAAAAAGATAAATATTCCAAATTTAATTCATGATTCTCAGAGGATTTTTGGTACAGAATTTTGTTCAGACAAGCAAACTCTGGTTCCCACAATCCAAATGTTTTAGCAGCCCAATATGTAGATACGATCGTATCTTTGGCTTGAACTAATTCCAGGTCAATGTTATTGTTTTTTAAATCTTAATGGGTTTTTCTTCACAGTTACTTTTGTAACCACCGTCTGGAAATAATCAACCAATATACTCACATAATCCATAGTAAAAGTTGTCAGTAGAGCTGTATTTACAAGAAGAAGTAGCCATTGCCCTGCTGATATAGCTTAAACTCAATTGGTAAACCCTATAATATCAGCTGAACCAGGCTTTAACTATAAAATGTAGATACACGAGAGTAGTTCAGAGTTCGTATAATAAACTACATACTAATACACATTGCCGTGCAAAATTTTAATACAACTTTCTCATTTAACATTTTATGTTTAATACAAAACAATGGTTTAATTTGGATCAATATCCACAATGAGAACACAAGACAATTATAACTTTGGATTAGGGCCCCCAGAGGTCACATTCAATGACATAAATACTTACACGACATTATTACTCTAACCAAATCTTCTATGACTTTTCGATCTGGTAGTCCACTCAATTTGAACTCCATTCCTAGGGAGTTTTCATAAAATAGTATTTTGTATCCAGCTTCTTCTGCATTATGTGTTGTGGAAGAAATAGCTTGGACAACAATATTTATGTACAAATTGAGTAGGGCTAAATATGAAAAATAACTATGAAACAATTCTTATAATTAAAATGCTTATTAAATATGATTATAGATGTACCTGAAATATAAAAATAGAAAACTGTTATTATTTCTGCCAACTGAATCAGTATAATCTTGAATCACGACATCGCTTATTTTTTTTTCCTCTGGTATTGTTTTGATTTTGTTTTTGTTTTCGTTTTTAATTTATAGCTAAATTGACACTTTCTCACCTAAAGGGGTCTGGAAAAAGCAAAGGAAAAATGTGAAAAAAATCTTAGTTGTCGTCGGGGAGAAAGTGTCAATCTAGTTTTTATGAAGGGTCAAAACTTGGTAATTTATCAGTTTATTAGCAGTAGTTCTGCCCTCACAAAGTTTTCTTTTTTCTTGTTCTATTCGGCTTATGCCCACAGACAAATGCTCTCAATATAAACTTTACAAACTAAACTTTAATTAAAATTAGTAAAATGGAGAATAGCTTTGATAGGGATAATAACAAGGGTTTTAATGAAGAATGACAGGAGAGAAAACTAGTAAAAGTTTTGTTGTATTTGGTGCGTGTGTGTGTGTGTGTATGTGTCTCTTAACAGTGTATTTAACTCTCTCAGTCTAGAAATGTTTACGGTATTGACTCCATTTGCCACTGATATAAGATAGGAACCAGAAGTGATGGAAGTTGTTTTGAATTGGAGGGAGGGGGGAGGGGGAGGGAGGGGTGGGATGCACCATGTACCATGCGTCAATTTATTCTCATGAAAATCACTTTATATTTCATGAAAAAATAACTTCATATTAACTAAGCTTACACAAAATAACAAAAATAACAAAAAAATGAAGCAACAACAACATTACTTCCTATCTTCTCTCCCAAGAAGCTAAGACATCTGATTTGCCAAATGACAGCTGTAAAAATACTAGCTGGGTTATGTAACCGGCAGCACTGGAAACATAGTATTTTATTGGTTCTGCTATATGAATTGAATTCATGACCCAATGCAATTCAATGCTTAAATCTGCAAGTTGTGTGCCATTCTGTTCCCCCCAAGCAATAAATCTGGGGGGCCAGTGCCCCCTGCCCCCCCCCCCCCCCCCCCCCCCCCCACTTCCATCTCCCCTGGCAACTAAAGAGAGCATGAAATGAAATCCATGCTGTAAGTAATATAACATAACTAGAATACCTTGACCGATATAACATTACCTTGAGAAGGTCAGCTTATAGACCACCTGCCCTTTTCTCAGCTAAAGAAGAAGGAATATACTAGTCTTCACATTATAATCATGCCAATTTCACCACTGTCAGTGGACATGGTCAAAGAGGCATTTAGTTAGAGGCAAAAAAAATATGAAGAGAAAGCGTATGGGGCAAAAAAAAAATGCAAGTTTATTTATTGTCAGCAAAAATAGATGCCGTATTAGAAATGTTAATGTTTTCCAAATCCCCATACACCCATATGACTATAGCTAATTCTATATCATAATTAGAATAACCTTTTCAGGCAAGGCAGAAGTGGATACCTTGCCTGAAACGGTCATTGCATGTCACACTCAACAAGGCTTCAAGACATGCCTTTAGATCCTACTGTTTCTGCCTTGAGCATTCTTTCAAACTTTTTTGCCTTCTTTTTTGGCTTAGTTTTATTTCTGTCTGTCTGTATGGATAACCTCTATTAGCTAAACTAATTGGTCTACTGAATGCAATTACATGAAAACTTAAAATATATTTATACTTTCAGCATAACGCTTACTTGGCTATGCCTTACCAGACCACTGCAAAGATCCATCTGCTCTGCCACTTCTAAACTCGCATCTCACTTGTACCATAGGAGAACGAGACACATCACGCCTGACCATCCACATTTGAACGGATGAATTCCAATGAGATAATTGATTAGGAAAAGAATCGCAGAGATAAGATTTTTGTATATATTTTTTTTCATCAGGTATGAACTGGTGAAAACAAGGTAAGTAGAGATCCTTATTCATTTTTGTTGATTTCCAATAATCGAGTGAAAGTAATGGTATTGTGTAGATTGTAAACAGAGTCGAATATACTGGTTCCATTATGTCCAGTTTTGGAATGGGAAACTCAATTAATGAAGAGATTTGCATGTCATCTCTGACAGTACTGAAATCACTCTGATAGTAATATGGTTCTGACACTGGGGCATCTTTAAGTCCTAGAGTAATAATACAGTTTGATGGTATGAAATGTTGTATTATTTTATGAAATAGCTGGAAGCTCCTTCTCATGCGCCGGGGGTTGTGAAGAAAATCTGCTGGCCAGACAGAAATTCTCATTGAAGAGGATAAATCCCTACAATTGTAAATTAACAATTACATTTGAAGGTTGGCTCCAGAAGATTCTTTTACAGTGAAACTGGTTTGAAAAAGATTAATGATGATGCTAATGGTTTGAGGGGAAATTGCCACTTAATAGACGTCACTGTGTAACAGTGTAAACATTTATTTACACCCTTGCAGTGTTTGATGAGCATAATATATTCTAACTTCTTCAATTTGACACTAAATGTAAAAATTAAACAAAATATTACCACTTTCTACCCTTACTTAAAATGATTTAATGTTGTGCTTTTATCATTGTAGTTAAAGTTTATCTGGCGAATGCGATTATGTATGTTCCACTGGCAATTAAATTGTTCCTGTGACAGGGATATTACAGTCCACATAAAATCAAAGACTACTTTTATGACTTCATTAATTTGTTTAAAACCTTTATCTGATAAGACGATTTGAAGCACAAATAATGAAAAAGATTCTGAATGTTCCAGATCTCTTGCCATTACTTCCTCTATAATTAGATTCTTTGATTCTAAATACTTTTGCAAGCTACCATTTCCTTTTTTTACAAAAAAATGTTGAATAAATTCAGCTATTCCATTATTTGGGGGATATAAAAGGCTAGGAGTCTGCCATACTAGTGACAATGTGTATAATGAATGTTCAAACTTGTATATTACAATCCTGCCTAAGAAATTGTCATATGGTGGATTTTCATAAGTTACTGGCTTAATATTTAAATTTGGAATATCAGAGAAATGTTGATTGACCATTTCTACCAACTCATGTAGTGGTTTTGCATCATAAATGACCAAATTCATCTGAAAAGTATATAAGATTGCACTATAAGTTTATGCATAATATATTCCTAAATTCAGTGCTCTAATTGAGAAATTATTTTATTAATAATATTATATATTTGACATGTATTTGTTATAGGTATCAGCCAAATGTCTATTAAATAAAAAAAAGTAATATGCTGCTAACAGTATGAGTTTAGCTCAGAAAGCAAAAGTCGACCAGATGGGAAGCCTCTAAAATTTGTAAAAGCCAGTCTGCCATGGGTAAGTTCAATGAAGCAAATTGCAGGCTAACCTCGACAAACATTTTTACCATTATGATTAAATGTACATTAAATGTACTACTACTATTAACTCTAGGCTAAGCAAACTCATTATCAGCTACACCACTTATCTTTACCTGGGAGTTATGCATTTAGTATACCAATGAAACAGAAAAAATAAACAGAAAAATATACTATACAACGTGGATACTATAATGTTTCCTAGTGCCCAATTAATAGGTCACATTCATCTTACCAAATTGGATGAATATCTTCCACGGTAAAATTGTAATAATTTATCTCGTACATTACTTTTGTTTAATGTAGTGAGGTCTCCTGCTCCAAATTTATAAAATGGATGATCACGACTTGAGATGTGTTTCAGCAAGTGTTCCCATTTTGCTTCTTGGTATTGAAAACTACTAATGTATTCTTCATTAATGGCGCTGAGTTCTTTGTCCAAGTAATCCTCATCGAAAACTGGACTGATAAAGAATTGAGCAAATATATCTATAGCAGGTTCCAAGTGTTCGGTCGAAATTTGAAAGTAGTATATTGTTTCCTGGTCTTTAGTTTCCGCATTATGAAAACCTTCATGAGAAGTTACATATGTATTGAATATGTCGACATCCCGATACTTCTTAGTACCTAGGAACAGCATGTGCTCACATAAATGAGCCATGCCTTGATACTCGGGTGGGTCATCAAAATAACCAGCAGCTACATTCATAGAAACTGCCGACCTTGATACATCAGGATGAGAAATAAGGAGCACACGCAAACCATTCGATAATACCATAAAATGGTAGCTGTGTTTGTCATTCTTAGAAGGACACACAAGACTGTCTACTGTACATTTGTCATCTTGGCAGACTGTTTTGCTAATATTTGACCTGGATGCCTCCATAGAAAATAGTGTGTCCATTGGACTCCTTTTTGACATTGAGAAAAAAATTGCTAATAAAACCACTACTATGAGAATTACAGCGAAAATGGCCAGAATTATAGAACAGAAGATGGAAACTTTGTGGAATCCACATTTGTACTGTAATATTTTTTCCTTTTTTTTTAAGTAGATTGAAATCCTATCAGATAATACCCCAATTAAATTATCCATATTGAGCTTCTTTCCTACCAAATACCCAATAGCTAATTCATAGTACTTCTCAACAATGAGTTTATAAGAAAAGGTATCACTAATATTTAATTATACCAATATAGATAGCTTTGAAAGTATACAACTTATAACATGTTAAACATAACCTAAAGAGGCTACTTTATTGACCTGAATTTACTCCTGTTCATTAAGTCAAGGATGATATTATTATTATAGCTGTTTACTATTGATTTAACTTATCATTAAAAATATTTTCTTACCTCCAATGATAGCGCTTAAGTAGAAAATTGTGCCTGTTCCTAGCAATGCAGGCAACGATGAAGCAGAACGAATTTTGGACGCAGCTACCTTTCCTATTAACAACGTTATCAGAGGGAACACTAAGTATCCCCACGCTAAGTTAACAGAATGCCTCTCTGAGAAAATTAAGCGATATAGCTAGGGTCCCTCAGTCACAATTCAAAAACTACATCAGCTAACCTACTAGTGGTGTGCTTGAGCACAAATGGCGAGCGAGCCTTAAACTACACTATTGTTAAATGATTGATTTTAACAACTAACACTCAAGCTACTAAAATAAAGTTGAGTTTTTAAATTAAGTTAATGCGGTAAAGGGGTTTCAATTCCATAGTAACTGCTCCCCGCAACTGTTTGAATTGAAAAAGAAGCAACAAAATCAAGTCAGGTTATTTAAAATTTTCTTTGTGATATTCTTAGTTGTAACGCACAATACTTTCACACAACTGAACATACCTACGCAAGACTTACCTTCGTAGTTCGTCTAGTGGACAATGAATTGTCAAGTAAATGCTGTTGAGTAGGGCGTAATATAACTGTGACAAATAGCGTATTAACTTACTACCGCCACTAACTCGAATAGAAATGGAGCTCCCATGTTTTAACTGCACCCGCAAAACAATTCAAAGCGGTAAACAATTCAATTTCTAAGGTGATGCGGGTAATGGTTGCTAAACCAGAGGATTCTGTTTAGTGAAGTTTGGGACGGGGTCGAACGCTGAGCGAACACAAAAATACGGAGGGTCAAAGTACAAAATGACATACATACGTCCAAACAAATAAACAAACATCCCCGATTTTCAATTGTGTTACCCCAGTAAGTGTCTCGCTCGCCAATTAACCCAATAGTTGGCGCTTAAGTTTCCCATTCAAAAATGTATGGGAAAAATCGTTCTTCAATTAAAATCGCGGGGGGAAAAGTGAAATAGCGCGTAACTAATTGAAATACCTCGGTAACTAAGTGGAAACTAAGTGAAATACAGCTGTAGCTAAGTGAAATGGTACGGTTAAGTGCGCATGCGTGCAGCTTTAATCTTGGAAACGTACAGTTCGAGTACACTGTATGTAGTTTCGTTTTCAAACGTGCGGCACTTCAAAAACATTCCGTCTAGTACGGGTAGAGCTTCTGTCGTAAATAATGGCATTGACTCCAACTAGAAACCACTGGAATTGTACGTTTCCAAGGTTAACGCGGCACGCGTGGGCACTTGCTCGTAATATTTCACTTTGCTACCTTGGTATTTTACTTAGCTACCGTGGCATTCTACTTAGCTACCGTGGTATTCTACTTAGCTTACTTAGCTACCGTGGTATTTCACTTTCCCCGTGCATTTCAATTGAACAGCGATTTTTCCCATACATTTTTTAATGGGCGCCGTTGTATATTATAAAAGCTTAGTTAAATTAGAAATTGCATTATGGAGTATTTAAACTGCTATGAACACATCACACTATAAGCTCTATAGCTATGGTTCTTCTTTTTTTAGTGCACTCCCTTAGCTCGTCCCTGCTGTAATGGGAACCATTTTCTAGTTATGAACTACTTTATATATTAGCTTGTTCAGGGTGTAATCTGCCCACCATAGCTGAAGCCCAAGTAAAAGAAGCCTAGCTATAGCTACTGGGGATCCTAGCAATAGTCAGCTTCCACTTCTGCTTGAATATAATGGTCTATTCGTTAAACTTGCTACTACGGAAAGTTTGCAAGTAAGTTGGTTGTTTGTTTGCTTTTTTGTTTTTTTCGTCTTTTTTTCAGTCTGGAAATATCGGAATTACCCGAATTAGCATACAACATAGAAGCTACAGGGACTCCAGTCGTCCTAGAGTCTCCTAGGGATTGCCCTGGCTTCATTATTTGTCCCTTATTCCCTCTAGGTACCCTCATTTTGTTGCTGAAGGATTATCAGCTACCTGAAGATATGAGATAATCCGAAACTATGACCGTCACCTCCCGTAGTACTTCACCAAGGTGCGGAGACAGTTAACGGGTAGAAAATTTGCGATGTTCGTCCCCTCAATTTATACGAAGGTAATGGGTCGCGTCTCCTTTCGCTTGATTGACCCCAGCTTTCTCTAGGCGTTCTGAACAACAAACTGAGCTAATTGCTCTGCTATCACGTTGATTTGACTGAGCAGTACGTATAAAACAATGCTGATAAACGTAACAGTTGTTGTAGTGGGTTGTTATTATAGTGCACATAGAATACTCTTTAATTGATGAAGTCTTTTGTATCAGTTCAGACTTCGCAAAAAAAATAGCAGTTATATACAAAATGGGAAGGATAACTTCTAATAAAAGGTACATGCTAGGTGCTATATTTTGGATTTCACTCTTTGTAGTAATTGTAACATTAGTAGTTGCAGTTGTAGTAAAAGTATCCAATAGGAGAAATATATCTTTGACACCAATGCTGGCAAGGTCTAACCATACCTCCTTCCAACAAAAACATATGGAGGAACACTATTTGCATCCCTCAAAAAATGATCCATTAGAATACTATTACACTGAATTACCTGCCAATAACTTAAGAATACTTCTCATTTCAAACCCATCAACTTCTCTTTCTGCAGCAGCTATCACAGTAAGAACTGGATTCTTAGATGATCCGGCCCACTACAGTGGCCTCGTTCATTTATGTGAGCATGTGGTTGTACTAAGGTGTAAGAAGAACTATGCTACTTTGATTACTAAGGGCCAAGTATATTTAAATGCTGTTACAAGAGACACGGAGACGCTGTATTACATTCAAGCAAATTCTGGTTCCTCCGTTCCCATGCTTGGTATGTTCGCTGAAATGTTCACAAATACTACGTTTGATGAAGAAAGTTTACACTCTGAGCTCTTGGCAGTACATGAAGAGCACTACAAAGATCTGCCAATAGATGTCAATAAACATATGCAGTTGTTGAGGCATGTCTCTAGTCGTGACCATCCTTTCCACAAATTTCATGCAGGAAATCTTGACACACTCAACAAAAGTGATACAGCAGAACAGCTGAAATTATACTATCAGCTTCGATATTCTGCCAATGTAGTAAGTTGCTATATATGTAATGACCATTGAACAGTAAAGTATAACACTATCTCAAATAAAAGTTAGATTATAGCTGTAAACTTGAGAGTCAAATGATGATTATATTAAAACTTAAGAAAACAAAGACTTCAGTAGATGAAAGATTTGTAGCTATTTACAAACTCATTTTTCGTAGCTACTTTTTTAATCAACATTATTGGTTATTTTATACGTGTTTATTAAAAACATCAAGTCATAGGTAAGAGCAAACTTGCTAAAAGAATGTGTATGCAGTTATTAAATAAGTCAAGTTAAAAATACAAGTTTCCTCCAAAAGAAAAAAAACTGATCAATACGAACCAAAATGAATGTGTGGGTTTTGTTATTTTATTTAACCATAATTATTTTATAGATGAATTTAGTCTTTTTTGACAATGAAGACATCCCTACCATGTGGAGAAATGTAAAGAACACTTTTTCGGATATACCCAATAATCATATACATGAATCCTCCTATATGAATCCACCATTTAAAGACCATATGGGAAGAGTAGTTGTTTACAAAGTCAACACAGAAAACATGGCCAGCTTGATCTGGCAGACTCCTGGCTTTGAAACATACGGCAGAACTGCTGTGGATAAATTTATACTGCGATACTTGAAGTATCAAGGAGAAGGAAGTATTCTTCAATACTTACGAAATCAGAATCTTGCCTGTACATTAACTGCAAATGTACTATTAAAGACAAAGTCAATTCTTATCTTTATTATAGCCATTACACTGACTGAAAAGGGAGTTACCAAAGTCAGTGATGTCATTCAAATTGTATTCCATTTCTTAAGTTTACTGCAAACTATGTCTGAGATGGAATTCAATGACCTTTGGGAGGATTTCATAGCTGTGGGCCAGTTGAAGTTTGATTACAAAGGAGAACAAAGTATATCATATCTAGTGCAGTAAGATAATTGTAACAACATCATTGTTCAATAATTCTAATCATTTCCTAAACTTGCATACTTGAAATAGCTAAAACCATAGCTAAAGTTTTTTTTAACATATTTTTTAAGTGCTCACAAATGAGAGAAATTGCTGTCACCGTGGATACATATATAATTTATGTATGTATATTAGCATGTAAACAAGGTTGTGCTTATTTACTTTGTTTCACTTTAGTAATCTTGTACATACAGGAACATTTCATTAAACATGGCCACTTATAGTAAGCCAATTGAATTCTTGTCTAACCCAAAGACTTACATCAAGAATTTCATCTTGGTTAAAAATATTTTGAATCTATTTACACCAACAAATTGCTTAATAATGATTGGAGTCAATAAAATACCCATTTCTTCTGTATTATATACAAGAGAAAATTTCAGAGAGGTCAATGAGAGAATGGAATGGTACCAATTTGAAGTTCCTCTTCCGACGTTGGATCTCATAGAACCTATTTATTCTACGCCATTCACCATCTACAAGATACCATCTCTCCTCTTATTATATTGGTCTTCAGGAAGAAGCATTGAACTCCACTTACCCAGTGCAAATAACTTCATATTCAATGGTCCCAATATGATTCCCATGGTGTTATCTCAGGATACACCTTACCAAGTAGAGTTGGTCAATTCTGGCATGACCATTTGGCTGTGGCCTAGCTATATCTTCAGTCACTCACACCTAACCATGCAATGTGAAATCCAGAACATGATGTCAGCTATTCACACTGCCCAGAGCTCCGGTATGTCAGTAGCTATATTATAAGAGAAACTCACAAACAAACAAACAAACAAAATTGTATTCCCTCTACACAATAGTTAAACGTCCAAATAATTTGTAATTTTGATTTACTAATTATCTATAAACATTCCATACATTTTGGCTTTGTAGCAATTTGCTACAAAGCTAATTTCAATAATGTCATCCCGTTCAGAATTCTTTGTAACAAACTCTAATTAATTGTAACTTCACTTTTTGAGCAATTAATATTAAAAATTCTTTGTTTATTGAAATATCATTATAGTAAAGTCATTCTATATTGCTACCCAAACCCCCCTCCTCCCACACCTCCTCCCACACCTCCTCCCACACCTCCTCCCAACCCACCACCAACCTAACAGTTACTAATGTTTTTCTTTGATTTTATTTTTGTTGTTGTTGTTTTTCTAGCAATGAATATACTGTATTTGGCAATGGTACTGAATAAACTCAGTTCTACACTATACAGTGCTAATGAGGTAGGATACATCTTAGCTGTCAGTAATACTCACAATGGAGTAGAGTTCAAACTGGAAGGATTCAATGATGTTAACGTTATGAAGATGTTCCTTAGAACTGTTCTCGATGGTGAGCCACAACATACCTCTCTTCACTGTCTTTTATCAATACTAATTCTGTTACACACATTGATTTGCTTTCATGCAGTGATTGTTGTGTTCAATTATGGCTAAATGAAAGTTTATACCTTATGAGGTAGAATAAAATGGGAATGCATCCCATCTTTATTTATGATAGGTACATAGGATTCTATTGTAATAATAGATGGACATTGTATGAATCAGTTGGAATTAACAGAAAAACAACTATTATATCTTTTCTTACAGCTTTAATTAATCGAGGGAATTTGTTGAGGAAATATGACGAATTCAAACTGGTCTCCGATAAGGTTGAAGAATCTTTAATGAATTACAAGTACAGTACAGTTTACAACTATGTCATTAAATACTTACAGGGGTAAGTTACTATTTAATAGTTCATTTATATTAACTAAAATGTATGATACACTTACCATGTGCTTTGTCGTCACATAAATCTAGCTATTTAGGTTGCAATGATATTGAACTGTTAATTCGTATTGTTTTAAATTGGACAATGATAATTGGTGAGCGAGCAGAGCGAGCAAGACACTCTCAGTGGTAACAACACAATTGAAAATTGGGGATATTTGTTTGGTTATCTAGCTAGTGAGATACTATTAGGGGTGGATAATGCAAAATTGGGTATATTATGGTATATTATATATATATATTCCACCCTAGATATCTTCACAATGATATCTTTAGGTACATGACCCGCGAAATAACTCACCATGTTGTTATTTCATGCTGTACTGGGCAAGTTCATTACCCCTGTAATTATAGAGCCAATCTTTTCAATTTTCTTGGTTTTTACCAGCTACCTTCCTCTGGTGTATACCTACTCAGGGTTAGAGCAGCTGCTAAAATATCACCTGGGGTAGCCCCTTCCACCAACTTTACCCTGTGAGTTAACAGTCCTAAACTACAGTGGTAAAGATATCTAGTGTGGAATAAACCACTTATTACACTTGTCAGAGTGATATGGCAAGATATTTCACTCTCAGGCTTTATTTTCACTCAACTCTGGCTCTCGTGAAAATAAATTAGCCTGCTCCTGAAATATTTGTCATAGCAAGCTCTGACTCATGTAATAAGTATTATAATATACTAGTGATGTGCTTGAGCACAAATAGCTAGCGAACCTAAAACTACACTATTGTTATATGATTAATTTAACTTCTAACACTCAAAGCTACTAAATATAATGTGGAGTTTTAAATTATGTCTATACGGTAAAAGGATTCTGACTACCTATTTTTTTTTTTTTTTTTTTTTTATTATTTTATTTATTTAAAGCTTACAGCCATTAGACAAGTGAGGTGGTGTGATAACAGAAAAGAATGGTGCAGTGAGGTGGCTGAGGGTCTGGCTCTAAGAGCTAGAGCTGCCAAAAAGATATAAAAAACGAAAGGATCAAATCTGTTAATGAATATACTATTTTGCATGAACTAAGCTAAAATCAGTCACATAACAGTACGGTAGTTTTATGTCACCTAACTAGACTCGCTTGATATTTGTGCTCAAGTACATCACTAGTTGGCGAGCAAGCGGAGTGATTTACAACTGGATAAACTGTCACATAATAGGTAGACAGACACTATTTGCTTAATCAGTTATTTCACTTGAACAGCTAACACAATGGCAAAACAATCCAGTTCACCAATATTTTAGCAGCATGGCTTATTTCTCCCAAAATAATGGACTCTCAATACATTTTAATCTGAAATAATAACTACATAAATTGTAATCATGAAATACATTCTTCAACTTGTCGCGATTGCAAAAAAATAATTTTTAAAAGTTCCTTATATTTTGTGAGGTGCCATATCTTTTAGCTCACTGAATTAGGTATCACATTTAGCTCACTATCACATACATGACAAAAGTTAGCTGTGGGAGATATATTTTCTGTGGTGTCACGAAGTCTATGAGACATATTCACTACTATTGTTACTACACAATGTTTCTTTCAGCTTGTAGCTATTTTACAAACACAAAATTGAAAATGGTAATACATTTTGTCTCAACGTTTATAGCATAACAGCTTATTGTTTTGCTTCAATATTTGTTTGCTTTTGTTTTTGTATTTTTGTTTATTTGTTGTTATTGTTTTAGAATACTACTCATTAGACCTTCATGGAAAATTGAGACCTTGATTGACGAGATAAAGAAGCTGACCTTAGAAAAAGTGCTTGAATATGGGGAGTCCTTTATTCTGAGAGACTTGGACACAACCTGCCTGTTTTATGGCAACACTCATTATGTAAGTTATAATAATATACAGACAATTGTGGGGTTATAAAAACAATACTCTACCTAAATAAATGGTGCAATTTGATCTCTTATTTGATACATCATCCCAAATAATGCTTTGGCAGCCCCCTCGCTAATTATATAATTATAATAATATGGACCTTCCTAATCCTGCCGTTGTACGCTCTGAGGTTTAGCTACATGCAGAAATTAAAGTAAGATGCAAGCTACTGATAGCCACCCATCATTTAAGTCTGATTCATGTTTTGCTCTGCATTGTGTGCACTCTGAATGGTGAGATTGAGAGTGCAAACAGCACTTTAAAATTAGTGGGCATGGTACACATAAATGAGCGCATATAAGACCTCGAAAAAGCCTCAGCCAATGTGTTCTTAAATATAGTCACAACATCCAACTAAAAGAACCCCACCCACCCCTCTTGTATCTGCACCATTATAAAACAATATTAAAGAATTAAGCTGAGATTATGGAGTACTCAGAATTCAAACAATTCTTTTCCTAGAGATCATATTTCACAGAGTTCGTATAAAGTATTTGGGTGAGCAAAACAAACCTTTACAAAGACTCACTTGATGTATTTAAAAAATATGACTCAGCAAATATGCTTTCACACTCTGTTACTGCAAAAACACTGCTATCAATGTTTGAATATTTTGTGTTCCATTAAGAAAAATTTTTTTAAAAGACCATTCACTGTACAAAATCAATATTATGCTCTGAATTAGAAAATATTGGCTGATGAAATTTTTTGTTTGTTTATTCGTTTGTTTCACTCCAATTAAACTGAACTCTTGCTTAACTTATTATTGGAAAATTTTTAATAGATCTCCCAATATGTTGGCATTATCGAGTCAATATTGGACAACAGTTCTTCTTTAAATCCTAAAACCAATCAATTCTCGCAAAAGAGAGTAATACTAACGAGAGGGGTGGAGTATGGACTGGCACTGCCCAATCCCCACCCTATGGACTCAAGCTCTGTAGTCTTCGTTACATTCCAGGTACAAGAACTTGAAATCGATTATTCAAGTGTGTGGTGTGTTTGTGTGTTTGTATGTGCGAGTACAATAGCCATACATTTTGTTCTCTTAATTTTATAGATGGGGAAAGTGTTTCCAGAAAATATGTTAGATGCGACATCCTCTGACACTCTATTTAAATATATTTATTTGACAATCCTTTCACAACTCATGCCGGTAAGCATCTAGCTAATCACACACACACACACACACACACACACACACACACACACATACACACACACGCATACACATCATGTGTCAGGTCCTCTACACTGCTAAAACGTGCTGTAATAATACACACCATGTAAAACCCAGTCTGCTGTAAATTAACCCTTTCTTAGAACTACTAATTATAGGGTGCTTTAAAACATATTTATCAGAACAATTTAATCATAAAAGTGTAATTATTTGATAAAAAGGGATAATGAAATATTTTTTGCTCCTAATCAGTTGGTAATAATGACAGTGTAAACTTTAAGAAGAAAAGGCAACATAAATGACGTGGTCATAAAATTAATATTGTTTACTGTTTCCCTGTTTCCCTAGGGCGAGTGTTTTTCCGAACTTCGTGCCACTCAGAATCTGGGCTACCTCATAGTCTGTAACTCGGCCATTCACGTCAACATTGGATCTTACTCTGTCACTGTCCAAAGCAAGCGGTTCAGCCCGGATCACATGATCCGTTCAATAGACACCTTTCTACAAAAGGTATACTATAAAATGATGATGGCAAGTTTCAAGGTGTGGTTCATGAAAACCGTACAAGACCTCAGCAATAATCTGCAGCATAAGGACGGCAACCATTTTAACAAAGATAAAATTTGGAGACAAATCTTTATGAAATTATATCACCATAACCTGAATCTTCAAGTAGTAGAGTTGCTAGATAAAATCAATTTGAGGTCTTTTAAAAATTTTTATGTGGAACATTTTCTAAACAGACGAAGAAGGCGCAAGCTAGTCATTGTGGTGTACGGACATGGCAAAGACACTAGTTTGAACGTAGATTGCAATATTTTATTCAACAGAATATCACAAATACAAAATACCTTGGATACTGCTTGCCATTATAATTTTTTAGGGGAAGAGCTTAAACAAATTTGAAGTATGAATATTAATCATGTCTGTCACTCTATTAAAAAAATGTATAGTTGCTAACATTAAAATGAAGATAACTTCAATATTTTACATGAAATAATACATTCCAATTAAATTAACCATTTCTGGATATTGGTGATTGCAATTTTGCAAAATTATATTGTTACAATCACCTTTACTAAAATGACTTACATGGCATGAATATGAGAACATAGTGGAACTTTCCCTTCTCAATGAAATAAATCTTAGACTGAACAAATGCCTAGCCTAGCTTAACGTCCTAGCCCAACCTCAGGTCCTAGCCCTAGCTCTAGTGTAAGTCTTAGTCCTAGTTCAAATCCTATCCATACCTCAACTGTTAGCCCAGGTACAAGTTCATGGATTATAGGGCTAGTAGTTGAGCTAGGGCTAAGACAAGGCTAGGACATGAGCTAGGAGGACTTGAGCTAAGACTAGGAATTAAGCTGGGGGTAACAGTTGAATTTAGACTAAGTAGCAGCATGATTGTGAGCTACCTACTAAAACTGAAGCTAAATTAATTTTAGTTACACCTAAAATTTTAGTAAACTAACCAGAACTAAATTTCAAATAGGATGATAACTAAAACTAAAACTAAAATTATTTTTAATCAAAACTATAAATATGTATAGCTAACTATTTTAGTGACATCCTGAAAGAAGACGGATGACTATGGTAGTCTCAGGAAGTAAAACACTTTACCCAATCGTTTCTTAGTAGCACCTGAGTAAATTGTTTGGACAAGGCAAACTGGAGGACAGCAGTCTGTGGTTGACCATTGACTATCTAGCCCAAACCCATCCCTTAGCAAAAAACAAAAAACAAAACTAAAACTAAAATGAAAGTTAGTAAATTTGAAAAACTAAGATAAAAACAAGAATTGAAATTAGTACACTGGAAAAACCAAAACTAAAACTAAAATGATAGTCTTCTAAAACTAATCTTGAAATACTATATCTAAAACTAAAATATAAATAATGTTCAACCAAAACAAAGTATTTGGAACTAACATTTACAACGGCTTCCTATCTTCCTTGACTGAAGTTATTTTACATTTCATCAACTTAGCTATCTAATCATTTTTCTTAAGGAGGCTATTTTGATGAAAACATTATGTTCTGGCAAATTAAATGACACAATCATAAAGCTTCAAAATTCCAGATCATACAAAAATAACATAACTAATTGAAAGAATGGTTAACATACAAAATAGTTTGCATTTACTTTCAACAGTAGCACCAATGAAGATTTTCTCTGTCTACAAAACTAAAATACAGGAATGCCAACTCAGTTATAACTCTGTTTCATGCTCAATAAAATTATCTTATCTTCTAATATGACAGGCTATCTACATGATGAGTCTAAATTATTTTCAGTCTGTGTTATTCTATTAAAGATGATGTGGCAATCTACATCCAGCTTGACTTCTTTACCAGGTCCATGAGTCACTATGGTAAGCTTTCTTCTTCTATTGGCATCTAAAATATTTTCAAAATAAAATTTTCCAAACAACTTTTCATCGACTGTGTTTATAGCTTTTAGCACTTGCTTCTTGAAATTAAAATTCAAACTTCCCGTCTTGATCTGCAACCATAGAAAGCTTTCCAAACTTTTCGCTGAAGTAGAAAAAATTCTACCCCTGAGGGGAATAAGGGCTTCTTTGAAACAACCTTTAAAACTGTCTGCCATAATTATATTGTTAAACACTCCTTCTAGAAATGTATTGATTGACTTGATCACGTGTTGTGGGGTGAATGTATCGCTCTGAACAACCAACTTGAACAAACCCATGTTCCCATTCTGGATAGATTGACAGGTAACGATATATCCCAAACCTTCTGTCACACGTAACTGACGCTGGCATTCATTCTAGAATATAACATATAATCTATTAATATAAGATATCCTTTACTTATGAGTAAGTACATGTATTGGTGAATTTTGTACCAAAATAAAGCTCCTCCACGAATACAAATAGAAAATGAACTCCGCTAGTTTGTAAGACCTAATTAGGAAAGTGTCTCTTCTTCTGTCCCTGTAGCTCTTGCCATTCTTTTTCTGGCTTTTTTTTTGTTACTTCTAGTGCCTACGCTTAATATTTACATTTCAATAGCTTCCAGGAGACCTCTTTGAAGTTTGACCATAATACATGTGTATATACCAAATTATCAAACAAGAGGCATTTGTGAGGGGCTTGCTTTGCTTGGCAAAAAAGTTATTTATCTTATATATTACAATCTGTTTTGTTTTGTTTTTGTTTGTTTTTGCTTCAGGCTTCAGAGGCATTGCCTTCATTTAAATGCTGAGTGGATCATACGGTTACACTGGTAGGTCTGGGCTGGGGGTTCACCCACAGTCTCCACTGTTACTTCTATAGATGGTCATCACCAGGTTAGCGTAGCAATTGCTAGAACTCAGCCTTTACAGCCTAATTATTTATGAGCCTTAAAAAAACTAGTGTTGTGATTCTATAGCTACGGGTAGGTATTATAATGTACTTTTTATGTTTAAATACACGCACTGTGATTTCATCTATTATTCTGAGATATGAGCAATTCTGCGTTACGGGCACCCCCCGAAACCAACGTGCTGGATGAGTGAGGTTCTACTGTATTAGCTTTGCATCGCTATCTCATGTAGTATTATACAGATCAAGGTATGCTAGAGTATCACCACAAAAGATACTTTTATTGTAAAATTTTGATTTCTAATTACATGATTAAGTTGGACTCATTTCTCTCACTGGCTACATATATACTGGCAATTTTATGGGGTAGAGTAAACATCATATGAGATTCTCACCTCCATAATGAGGTCGAGGATCATGAGATTGGTATATCTTTGAAGAGAAGGCAGTGAACACAGCTTGTCAATAAGGTGGCAGACATTCCCACTCTAAAATTAAACATTTCATATTGAACAACATAAATTATGAAGCACCAAAGGTGCGAACCCCCCGCACTACTATACACACTAACTGAGCTCTTTTCAGAGGGTTAATAATTTATTAAACATATTGCATAGTCATACAATCTCACAGAATACATTTTTTTCCTTCAATCTGTGTTTCTATGAAAGTGCATGTGAATACAAACCTGAAACTGCATCACTATCACTGAGTTTGAGTCCATGGGGTTGATGTTGGGCATCACCAGTCCATACTCCACCCCTTGATTCAACTTCACTATGCTATAACTATAGCCCTTGGCAATAGGATAGAAGTGCATCCGATACTGAAAAATCTTCTTCACATGATGAAAATAGTCAATACTCTATATTATACACATAAGCACAAAAAGATAAACACATCCTGTCTGTTTCATCAGCTTGTTTGTCTATTAGCTTAATGATGGTTCCTACCCCACAGAGCTAGATATAAGTCATTATATTGTGTACTGAACTGTGTTCATAAGTGTTGCCCTACTGAAGATATATCAAATAAACTAGAAATTGCCTAAACTATGTTCTTATGTAAATCTTCAATATATCTTCCTATTATAAAACAGTAGAAAAAAAGAGCCTAAACTTAATATGATATTGGAATTTGCTCAAGTCAGTATTATCCAATATCACTTTTGTTCTTGGGTGTTACCATGGGGCATTACATAGGGTTATTAAAACCCCATCATGCATTGTTCAAATTATTATTCATTATAATATACTTATCACCGCCAGACCGGGACAGGAAGCAGAAAACAAGTAAACAAACACACGAACACATTATCATCATTTATTCAGACACAAACAAACCGTTAGTCTAGATCTCAATTAGTAACTCTTTCAGACTGTCACTGTTAATTACAAACATCAACAAACAAACTATTCATAGTTAACGATCCATTAAGTTATCTCATGCAGTGATCCCTGGGTGTGTATCATTTTGCCTGGATATAAGCCAGGGTTTTCTGTTCTTGATTCATTCTTCTATGATTCTAACTAAAACTGAGGACCCGGTTTGGGCTTAAATAGTTGGGGTAGAAGGGGAAATCAAGTTAGTTGTCATTAGCAGAGGAACTGGTGGTGGCAGCTGCGTTCAGCAGAACCTGGAAATAGGCAAATTACGCTACAACTACGGTAATGTCGGACTCACAGACAGGACACAAGTATCCGACTCGCTCTAAGAGCAAGCGAGGGAGTTTGGAGACTACCAGGGCTTTAAATCGCCTAGTTGAAGTGACGGCAAGCAGTTTGCTTCAGCAACTGGATGAAGAATTTTTACAAAATGTCCACGATAGGCAGCTGGGGTCGGACGAGGAGAACTATATCGCTCAGGATGACTGGGATCTCAGCGGAAATGTCGAAGTTCAACAACAAGAAGACAACATTCAAGTAGACCCCGGCTGGAGCTTACTAAGGCCTTCTGATGGAGGTAGCCGTAGCGGTCTCAAGACTCCGTTCAGCGTGTATGCGTGCGTCCAGTCTAGTAGCTCTGATGCAGACGAGGATGGCGATGAAGAGGGAACCAGGCACACGGCAAAGTATAAGTAAAAAAAAAAAGTCGACAGCGAAGGAACATAGATGGAGTTTCTGAGATGTTGATCAAGTTCATGGATCAGCAGAGTCAGAGGTGAGAAGGACTCTTAGAACAGTTCGCACCTAGAGAGTCTACACAACAGTCGCCAGTGGTATTTCTGGTAACGATTTGTTTACGCAGCCTTCAAAGGACTAGGTTCCCAAGTTTAAAGAACTTCGTAAAGGAGATGACGTAGCGACATACCTGGACAATTTCGAAGACTACATGGAGAATTGGGGAGTTCCAAAGAAGCAGTGGACATACAGATTGCTCCCACTTCTCACACAGGAAGCCATGGATGTTTTTTCTACCCTTCCAGCGAACGACAAGAGAAACCACACGGAAGTCAGAAAAGCTCTCAGCAGACACTTTTGCATAACTCGGGAAGACTACAAGCAAAAGATTGACGAGATCAGTTGGATGCCAGGCGAGCACTGGATGGAATGCGGCAGGAGAATTCTGAGGTTAGTTCAAGGTTGGACTAAGCACTGCAAGTCTGTGGAGGAGCTACGCGAATGGTTCGCTGCGGATTGCTTGCTACGGATTATGCCACGCCAGATTGCAAGCCGAGTACGAGAGAGACGACCGGACAAGCTGGAGGACACAGCGCAATGGGCCGACGACTACTGGGTTAGTCTGAATTGGGATTACCGTATTGTTCCAAACGCCAACAAGCAAAGCAAGAATCAAGTTACGAAGAATTTTACCCGACCTCAGGGATCGTCACCGGCTGGATCAACACGTGGAAATACTTCTGAAAATTCGGGAAATACTAGTACTACAGGAATCGCCAAAGATAGCAAGCCAAATGCTTCAACGGTAATTAGTACAACTACAGCAAATGTTACTAGGGACTAAGATTTCTCCAAAGACGGGATGCGGTGCTTTGTATGTCAGAAGTCGGGACATTTCAAGACAGAATGCCCCAACAGGAGAAAGGACCGAGTCAATCTCGTTTAGCATAGTGTTTTGGAAGAAATCAATTTGAACGAACTTCCATCACGATCAGAGGAACTGAAACTGGCTGAGCGCTACATCCAGGATACTGAAGTGATTGTCCCAGGTAAAGTGAATGGACATACCGTTAGCAATATATACTTGGACACCGGAGCACAATGCACTATTGTGAAAGGCAAGTGGATAAGCAGGACGACTTCACCGATGGCACTATCGAATTAGGAACATGCAGACGGGAGTTTCACTCTTACCCTACGGCTCTAGTGACGCTGGAGGCGGGTGGAACAGAAGACAAGATTGAAGTAGCTGTGGATGACAACTTAGCCTACGATGTTCTACTCGGGCGAGACTTCGCGGGATTGCGGGAGGTCGTAGTAGAAGAATTCTCAAAGGCAGTCGCCAACTTGGTTCAAACTCGGGCTCAGAAAGCAGCGGGGGAAGAAGAGAAAAACAAGAACTTGATCTTGGACGGTCAAAGTGAAGTAAAGGAAACACCAATATGTCTCAGTGAATCTAGCGACTCAGAGCTCGAGATTAAGAAGACAGATTCTACCATTGACCTGAACGAATTCAGTCACGAAGATGAGGATTCTACGTCACCTGAGACTAGCAACTGGAACGAGGAAACTGAACTGAGCAGTTCAGCAAAAGTCAAGAAATCAAGGGCCGTGAAAAGAGCTGAGAGGCAACGGCATGAACTTCTTCAGAATGCTAGAGTTGGAGTGGACGAGGACGTCAAGCGACTACGGAAGCATCAGCAAGAAGACGAGTCACTGAAGGCAATTCGAGAGGCGGCAATTTCAGGTAGCACGGAATTTGTGATCGATGATGGCCTCATCTGGAGGAATGCGAAGAATCGTCCGGAGACAGTATTCAGCAGCTTGTCTTGCCAAAGGGGATGACTTTTACTGGCCAGGATATTCCGGTGCAGTTACGAAGTTGTGCCACTCTTGTGAAGAATGCCAGAAAGCAGCCCGAAGAAGACGACGTTATGCTCCATTGCAGGTTATGCCGATTATCAAGGTCCCATTTACGCGTATCGCCATGGACATGGTTGGTCAGTGGGACAAGGCTCTACCATACATTCTTGGAGAGTATCGAACCATGCCTAATGAAACTACGGGTTTTACTCCATCTGAGCTTTATTTCGGACGACAAATTCGAACTCCGTTAAAAGCACTAAAAGAAAGATGGACAGCGGACAAGCCCAGCACCGAAAATGTTGCGAGCTATTTCAAGAATCTCACAGATCGCTTTGAATGATTAAGGGAAGCAGCAAGGGAGAATGAAGTGGTATCGAAGTCAAAGTACAAGAAGCAATATGACAAGAAGTCTACAGAAAGGAGCTACAGTGAAGGAGATTTGGTGCTCCTGAGAATCCCACAGTGGAAAGGTGGACTCAAGGCTGAATGGGAAGGACCGTACGCAGTGAACAAGAAATTGTCAGACGTAACCTATGAACTACAGATGCCTGGACACCCACGACGGCGAGGAAATATCAACTTGTTGACTCCGTACACTTCCCCAATAGCAGAATGTCAGATACAACAATAGATATTGACGTCTCTTACTTACCTGACCAGGATGTACTCAAAAAAGAACTTCCTCGAGTTGAGACAGATTTGTCTGAGGAGCAACAGGAAAAGCTTGTGGAACTATTAAAAAAACCCGAGCATATTTTTTCCACAACTCCAGGGAAAACAGTGGAAACGGAGATAATTATCGAGACTGGAGATGCTTATCCAATACATCAACCAGCTTATCGAGTTCCTTATTCCAAGATGGACACTGTACGACAAGAAGTCAAGTATCTTCCCGAGAGTGGGCTGATTAGACCTTCAACAAGTCCGTGGGCCTCCCCAGTTTTACTCGTGCCAAAGCCAGATGGAAGTTCTAGGATGTGCGTCGATTATCGCCGCCTGAACAAGTTGACAAAACCGGACCCGTTCCCTATGCCCAGGGTTGAAGATCTTCTTGACCGGCTTGGACGTTCGGCTTACATATCGACCCTCGACCTTAGCAAGGGGTACTACCAGATTCCAGTCCACAAAGAATCAATTCCGAAGACAGCATTCATCACTCCTATGCCAGATTTTTGTTCGGCCTATATCGACGATATTGTGGTTTTCAGCACAGAATTTGGAATTCATCTTTCTCACCTGGCCAAAGTGTTTGATAGACCACATTCGTTGGGGCTTACAGTTAAACCGGTGAAATGTCAGCTCGCCCGTAAAGAATGTACGTTTTTGGGACATCGAGTTGGTGGTGGGATATTGAGACCACTTGAAGCTAAAGTCGAATGCATCAGAAAATATCCTTGCCCTGCAAAGAAGAAAGATATGATGGCCTTTTTGGGATTGGCAAATTATTATAGACGTTTCGTCCCTAACTTTGCTTCAATAGCTGGTCCATTGACAGATTCCATAAAGAAGAAATCTCCAGATAAGATTGTTTGGACAACTGACCTGCACAATTCATTCAATACTCTCAAGGAGACTTTGGTTTCAAACCAAGTTCTCATCAGTCCTGATCCGTCACTACCCTTTATTCTACAAACAGACGCTTCTGGGATTGGAATTGGAGGGGTTCTCAGCCAGACGGATCCGAAATTGGACTCAGATCGTCCAGTAGCATATTACTCACGGAAACGTTTACCCCGTGAAACAAGATATACTGTAACCGAGCAAGAATGCCTAGCGCTGAGTCTTTGTATTGTGACAGAGGGACTTTAAAATATAAAGTGCAAAAAGCCAGAAAGGAAATAGAAGCTTAAAAATGGCACCTAACAAAGAGGGAACGAATAACAACCATCTCTACGGTATCTAGCTACAATTACTAACTTCATCCATTTCAATATTTCCAAACATTAAGCAGACCAAATTTAAATTATTCATTAACTTTGACTGTCCATATTGCAATACTGTATCCAAATCTAGTCCTGCCATGCTATCCAATAGAACATGGTGGGTCCATTTAGGTCTGTTTAGAACAACTCTACAAGAAATACATGCTCATCATTACTTCATCATAATTCCAACCACATCATGTGGCCCTTAGATAAATTAAATGATAATTAGCTTCACAACTCTATGAACATAGTGGGTTTTAAACACAGACAGCTATTCTAATTCACAAGACCAGTGAAGTCTCAGTGAGATATCACATGATTCAATATCACATGATTCAACATCACCACCTCTTCTCGTATATTTCTACTTTGTTAATGTAAATTTTTATTCAGGCAAATCACAAGGACGTACTTTTTGAAAAGAAAAAAATAGGTAATTGTGTGAGAAGTCAGGATAAAAAAAATTGACATACATAGATTCAGCCATTTTTAACTAGTATCTCTTGAATCACACACTGATGGCCATTGAAAAGAATATAATATCAGAAACTATGAACTCTAGCAGGATTGTTAAATGGTCAATATCCTTCTGGCCTGACGTATAACTAACAAACTTGAAATCTTTGAGCAGACTTACGACTCCAAGAAATTTGCAGCGTATTGATAAGCGTCGTAGTTGACCAGATTGTCCCTGATGGCTTGCATTTCATTCTCTAGCACTTGACGAAACACTACAGGGTCTCTCAATTGGTCATTCTCGTTTATTAAAACTATACAAAACAAACAAACAAACAAACACAACATCTGGCTTATAAAACTTGTTCAGGTAATGAATACTATTATATAAAAATTAATTAAGCTTGTATAATTATATAGATAGACTGTAAGCACAGGAAAATGCTGCTGCCATTCTTAAGTATTCATTGATTTAGTAATTAGTACAGAAATTGAATTGCATAAATTGCTACATAAAATGTCTTACCTCGCAAACTAATGTTCATGAAATTCACAAAAACATTTGCATCGTTGTATCCCTCCATTTTAAATAGTACTCCTCGAGAGGATTCAGCAACGGTGAACTTATAATCCAATTCACTTGCAGTATACATAATGGAACTAAGTTTGTATCTTACCAGAGCTAAATATATAAGTGACATTGCTGTAGGAAACAGACACAGACAAGTGATGAAAAATGAACGATGACCAATACCTAATGTAAGGTATGTTATAATGTTCCAATGTTATCATTATTATGCTACGGACTCACAACACTTACGACAAAACTTCAGGAACACACTAGATTCTAGAAGCAATGTTATAACCATATTGTCAGCCGCAATTTTGACACCAGCATAGAGCATTCTTAATCTCTCTATTCCTCACCATTACCAAATCATCGATAATCTACAACTATTTACAGCTAATAGTACACAATGCTGACAAAAATCAGATGCATACTTGACTAGCTGTATTAATAGACACAAATCATAAATAAATACAACCTGCATGTTTACCTGAATATTGAGCTGTTCTAATGCCATCTGCATTCAAAAGTTCACACATTAAACTTGATTGATAATCCTTATAGACTGAAGGCATGACCCACATTTGCTCTGAGCGGCTAGGGTGGCCCAAAACAACAACAGGTTCTTTCACCATCTCCTCATTGCCTATTAGGCTGTGGACATGAAAAATGAATGGGTTAGGAGCAGGCAAATGGAGCTCACCATTCCCGGCAGTTGAAGACCAGTATTCCAGAAGAACAGATGGTATCTTGTAAATGGTGAATAGGATGGAATAATAAGGTTCTATCATATCCAGCTCAGGCAGAGGAGGAAAATGGATACCCGAAGATGCCACATCTTCACGAACCTCCAAGAAGGCTTCTTTGTTCTTTATCACAGGAGAAACCGATGCCCTCGTTGTCCCCAACACTATCAAACAATTAGCAGGAATGAAAAAACTTAGAACACTTTTTACCATGCGAAAATCTTTAGTGTACGCTTTGGGGTTGGATAGGATGTCCATTGGTCTTTTGTTCACTCTCATTGATGTGGATATTGCTCTGAAATATCATATAACTTGTTTTAATATGTTTGCAATTAATAAAAAGTGTCTAACAATAATAACAAAATATCTACATGACAAGTGTTCCTACCACATTCACCGAGTTACTTCAGGCAATTAGAGAAGTTATACTTGTCAAAGTGTCCCTGTGCACTGAATATGTCCTCCTGACGACCACAGTCACTACACTTAATTGCCCTGCAGATGACTGAACCCATAGCAGAGTAGTGATATATATATATATCACTAACTACAGTGTAATTGAATCAGATTTTTTTTTTTTTAATCTTACCTGATAAGATTAAAGATGGACACAGTTCCCCTTTGGTCATATAAAAGTTGACTAACAGCGATAAAATCATCCCAAAGTTGATTAAATCTGTCTTCGGAGATGGATTTTAAAATATCCATGAATTCAAAAACAATCTTAGACACCCGACTAACATCTTCCATCCCCTGTTTGGTAAGCTTTATGGTAAAAGAAAACAAATTGAATGAATCTGTTTCCAAGGTTGCATCATTGATTAATCGACTGGCAAGGTTATGCTTATGCAAGTACCTAAATATACTTCCTTCTCCCTGGTGCTTCAAATAACGTGAAATAAACTTCCTGACAGCATATCTACTGAACTGCTCCAGACCAGGAGTCTGCCAGTAAAATGACAAGATGTCTGAAGACGATTTATGTTCGTAAATAATTACCCGGCCCATGTGACCGGAGAATGGTAGATCACTGCCATGACCTAATGGCTCAAAATTCTTGTTGGGAATACTTGAGAAATAACGATCAACTATTTCTATCATTTCAGAGATGCTTCTATTGTCAAATACCACTAGGCTCATCTACAAGTATACAGGTAACATACAAATGATAAACACACTGCTAACTACAACCGTACAACAATAAATGCTTGAACTGGTATATTTCTTTATTATTGGCGAGCGAGCGAGACACTAACAGGGGTAACTCAATTGAAAATTGGGGATATTTTTGTTTATGGACGTACGCAAGTCATTTTTGTACTTTGACCCTCGCATTTTTGTATTAGTTCGGTGGTCGATCCCGTCCCAAACTTCACTAAATAGAATCCTCTGGTTTCACCCTAGAAATTGAATTGTTTACCATTTTGAATTATTTTGCAGGTGCAGTTAAAACGTGAAAACTTACGGGACTTCCATTTCTATTCAAGTTAGTGGCAGTGGTAAGTCAATGCGCTCTTTGTATCGTTATAAGCCCTACGCAACAGTATTGTCCACTAGACTAACCACAAAGGTAAGTCTCGTGTAGGTGTATGTCCAGTTGTGTCAAAGCATTGTGAGTTACAGCCACTACTTAGCTAAAGAATATCACAAAGAAAACGTTTATGTAATTAACGTGTATTGTTTTGTTGTTTTTTCCTTCAATTCAAACAGTTGTAGAGAGTTGTTACTATGGCACTGAAATCCCTTTACCGTGTATGCATAATTTTAAAAACTCGACCTTATTTTCAATAGCTTCAATGTTAGAAGTCAAACTCGTTCATTTAAAAATAGTATAGTCTCTAGGCTAGCTCGCCATTTGTGCTCAAGCACATCATTAGTATACATACAATTACAATTAACATTACAGTGCAGCTGTCACAAGAGTCGGTACATCCATGCAATGCAATAGATTCAAGTTTATAGCTAGTTTCTAGAATACAATATTGAATGTACAAAATAGTACATACGTGCATGCAGGACTAACTTACCATGTTGGAAGAATACCTTTCATGAAAGAATCGCATGAGTTCGTCCCTTAACCCACTCTTGTTGAGGGAGTCCAAGTTTCCATTGTCAAACCGATGAAATGGATGGTTACGATTGGACACATACCTGAGCAGCTGCAACTTTCTCCGGCTGTTCTCATTTTTAACATGGCAGTACTCTTGATGGACTATGTTCAGCTCTCGCTGTAGATAAGAATCTTCGAATAGTGGACTAATGAAGAATTGAGAGAACATGTCTAACGATCGCTCAAATTTGCTAGAGTCGATGATGTAATAATAATTGGTATAATGAAAATAAGTCATTGCATTCGACTTTCCTCCATTGTTTAGCACATACTCACTTAAAGCATTGTCAGGATACTTCCTCGTTCCCAAGAACAACATATGTTCACAAAGGTGAGCGAGACCCAAGAAATTGTCAGGATTATCAAAAGAACCTGTGCTCACTGTCAAGGAAACTCCCGACTTTGTTGAGAACTTATTAGATACGAGAACAACACGTAAATTATTACTTGGTAAAACCATATACCAGTACTCAAGTGAAGATTTGTTTGAAGGGCACAGTAAATTATCATCCATGCACTGTGCATTGCTTTTCTGCTCTAAATACTGACTCAGTAGGGCCTTAGCAGATGTCCTGTCAGTTTTCGGTAACACCATTGAAGATGATGAAGTGATTGTTTGTATCAGTATTAGACTAGAGACATAGTAATAACAAATTTCTGTTGTGATGGATCTTGACATGATTTTTAAATAAATATTTCTTCACATCTTTTTAATTAATTAGGAAAAGATGTGTTTTCAAACATTGCTGAAGCTCATTGAATTGGTTCACAAGAATGTAAAAGTAGTAAGTGTAGGTAGGCAGTCTACATGAACCACTGCAACTTCTTTGTGTGTGTCATTATCTTATATAAACTATCAAGTTTCTCCCTTTTTGTGAAAAACAAACTGGGACGCTAGCTACGTCGTCCAAATAAAAAATACATGTCACTATAACCATTAACTTTAATCAACCAACACAATTCACTGACTGTTTACGTGAAAGTTACCGCGAGAGAGTATACGAGTGAACAAGTATGAGACTGAGAGGAGTACAAATGATGCAGCATTAATTTAACGGTGGTACCTTGAGGGAGGTTGCATACCGGATTTTGCATTCACTCACTCAATACATTACTTACTAACAAATGTACGGTCAGTCAATTAATACGATCATATTTTCTAAAGTTACCTCTGCATTGTCATCGCGTATAATCAACAAGACATGTAATTGTGGCAAAACCCTTTACCCTATTACCATCATTAATCCCAGCTATTTCTTGTCCCGTAAGGGGGACGCTAGAGGATTTGAGCCAAGGCCGCAGTGGCGTGGCGGCGGCGCGCATACACATTACATGTACATTTTCTAAAAGGACCCTCACTGTATAAATGGTCATAGCATATCTCCTTGCGCATGGTAAATACTGTAGCTACAACAAATCATTTCAAGCTTAGCCCATTACTTGGCTATTTATATCTATCTGTTGCCCAGTCAACTTAGCTTTAAAATTATTCAGTAATTCGAAAAACAAATTTGAAAAAGTAAAAAGTATTAAAAAAAGAATTAACATAAATGATGCCCAAAACCTGCTGAATCAGCTAAAAGTTAACAATCATGTCCGGTTCATTTCCAGCTTTCCAAAGCTTTCTCTAGTTTTCCTCCCGGAATTAGAGTCTTGCTAATGGACTGGATCATCATCTCCCCACAGTACGGACACTCCGCCCCCACCACAGCATCCAGACGTGCCTGGTCACATGATACAACATAACAACAAGATGAAAGAAAACATGCAAGAGAGTCACACAAGAAATAAAAATTCTGATGATCTTCAATTTGTGCTAGACATTACAAAGGCACACAATCAATTAGAACTGCCACAACAATACACTAAAAATTTTACCGTTTATACTTAATTATTCATACTAAACAGCACAGCACATCCTTCCAGCCCCACCCCTCACACTCACCCTTGCTTCCTGTAGTGCAGAGCGTGCAGCAATGCTGAGCTCTCCCCCAGCCCCACCTCCAGTGCTGGCCTGAGTTACTTGTACTGCTAACTCATTTAACTGCAATCGTTCTTTATCTATCATGTTACCACTGACCTGGACACACACACACACACACACACACACACACACACTTCATAGCATACATACACAATATACACAAAGGATATAATGCTAATTACACCCTTCAATCAAAATAGACCTATGGTGTCCTTTACCAGATCTAATTGCAATGCACCACTAAGTTCAAAGGCTGCAGCTTCCTCCACAATGTTCAATTTTTAAGCGATACAATGTAAAAGCCAAATTCACATACCGACAGTCGCATACAACACTGGCCTATTATATACAGGGCTGAACTCACAGTTAAGTTTATTTTAATTATAGCTCCAACTAAGTGAAAGAAAGTAGCTGTTCATGGGCTATGCAATAGCTCTTAAAAGAGGAAGTACAAATGACAGACAGCAGACTAATCACTGCATCTCATTTAATGAATGTGTGTCATGAGTGGTGTGTGGGAGGAGTGTGGAATCCAGGAGAGACGTAGTGGGCTGGGTTACTTACTTCAGCCATGAGACAGTCCTTGTGGAAGGCGTGAAGACACGGGAACATGTAGAATCCTTGAGTGAGGAGGCGTGTGTCACACACCTGGCACTTCGTCTCTGCCTCAACCGTGACACATCTAACACATGACAAACACACATAGTAAAAGTTTTAAAAAAAAAGAAAGATATAATTCTAGGATGGTGTTGAGGCTAACGAACATTCCTATCTTGTCTTTTAACCTAGACTTCACTATCAAGAAATGTACTAGAAGTTTGTTGTGCTCCTCACATCAGTGACATCACTGTGTTTCTCATCATACATACTATTTGCGTGTGTGTGTGTGTGTGTGTGTGTGTGCATGTGACCGGTTTTGGGGAAATCAGCCTAAACACAGCATCTAGTTGTTGTTTTTTCCCCCTTTCTACCAGTAGGTTGCAGCAGCATGGGGTCTTGGGATGGCATCCTCCTAATTTGGAAGCTATAGCACAAGTCGTCTTCACCCTACAACATCTCAGTATTTTTGTTCAATTTATTATTACTGATTAAAAAAATAAATAAATAAATAAATAAATAAAATAAAATAAATACCAACGTGAAGGAGTTAAGGCTAGGGGAGTGTCTTGCATCAAATCCAGTTACTGGCGGATTGAAAGAAGTTAAATAGGCTTTATTAGGCTTCTTCGAGACACTATGTTCCAGTTATATGGCGGCAATTGCTGAGTACACGGATTATGTAGACAAGTAAGTGAACTAGATAAATACATTGTTTTTCTGCTGTAAGTGAATAGCCCACCAAAACAGTTCTTAGCAATGCGCTCCGTACACAAGTCTAACCAGCAAGTGCCAAGCCTCATAGCGTGAGTTCGAGAGCTCACCAGAGCTTACAACTGCACCATAAGCTAGAGCTAACAACTATCCATTTCTGCAGTAAAATTTTTATTTAAAAAAACCGACTTGTAAGGTTTTACCAGTGGATACTGAAAAAAAAAAATTAATTATTGTTTCACTTAGGCCAACTTTCCCCAAACCGGTCACATGTGTATATATCTGTATATGTGCATATATGTGTGTATGTAAGAATGTGTGTACATGTTGGTATACTGCATGTGTGTGTATGTATGTGTGTGTGTTGTCTTGCACCTTGGATACTGACCGACTTGTTTGGATATTTAGAGCATCATCTAAATTGCTTGCTGTGTGTGTATCTGTACACATGTGTGTGTGTGTGTGTGTGAGAGAGAGAGAGAGCACATTAGACTGACTTGTTTCGGATATCCTGGATGTCAGATCTGATGTTCTTGGCAGACTCTGTAGCTCCCTTCATCTCCACCTTCAAATCATCTATGTGAGCATTGTACTCTGTCAGAGACTGACAAATGGCATCCTAAAACACACACACACACACACACACACACACAATCACCATATGAACACACACATGCATGCAATATGAATGCACACACACACACACACACAGCATGATAACACACAAACTCCCACCACACAATGCACATACTAATTGTAAATCCTGTTTTCTTTGACTACACAAACGCACACACATTGTTCTTACTTGCCTCAACAGAGTCGTGCTATGAGAGTGCACATTATTGTTTAAAAAATGGCTTGGCAGGAGGGAAGGGAGGAGGAGGAGGAGGGGGGGGGGGGGGGGGGGGGCTTTACAGCATAAATTACAGATAGTAAATTCACCATGATACAGAAAGTAAATTAGCTGTGATACAGGAAGTAAATATGTTGTGTGAGATACAGAAAATAAATATATTGTGATACAGGAAGTGAAAATGTTGTACTACAGGAAGTGAATGCTACATTGCAGAGTGACCAATGAAATCAAGTTGAAGGATTACTGCATGACAGGAAGTAGCAGACATGTGGCCTAGTGCGCTACTGACCAGCCATGTAGTGGTCTGTCAGTGACGTAGGTAGGGCTTTGTAAGGAATTGACGGCATCTGACACTCCTTCATTGCTCAACTTCATTCTCACAGGTAACCAACACATTATAATGCTAGAGTCCTAGACTGAAAACAATTAACCAAGGCACACACACACACACACACACACACACGTGCAAGTAAGCAAGTTCTCTTGCAACCGCTAGCAGTCACGCCCACCTAGTAGAGCCAGGATGCCTGTGCACTAAGCAGGCACTATGAGCCATGCACGTAAAGTTCCTGGAGCCAGGCTAGGAACTCGCAGGAGAACAAGCCTTTCCTCACAGCAAGTGGCCATGGGCACCCAAAGTCCCACCTGGACCATTGCTATTTCATGAGAATAGGC